>ERZ824600.53-NODE-53-length-169391-cov-5.427157_pt1 | contig 169391 bp, 168 predicted proteins | sample MGYA00519933_ERZ824600 | MGnify/ENA primary metagenome ERZ824600 (study PRJEB31778, sample SAMEA3449178) | human gut metagenome | biome: human gut; feature: human-associated habitat; material: faeces | place: United Kingdom | collected 2010/2012 ...
AATCATATTAAAGGTGGTTTCCGATTTTATAAATCGGATTCGCTCGGTTCGTCTAGGACGCAAGATTTTCATTCTTGAAATCACGGGTTCGAATCCCGTACCGAGTACATAAAATTGAAATCTAAAATTGACTAAAAGAGTAATGGAAGTATATTTTGAAGGCACTATAGGTACCCGAAAATGGTTGCGAATTCGAAAGAATCGCATCTCTACACTTGAAGAACTTACTAAGTTAGTAATCAAACATGAACCTCGTGAATTAATTATTCACATCAATTCATTTGGAGGAAGCACATATCAAGCTTTAGCTATTTATTTCTATCTTCTCTCTCTTAGCATTCCTGTTACTACTTTTTGTCATGGTCAAGTAGCTTCTGCAGCAACTATTATCGCTCAAGCAGGAAAGAAACGATACATGGATAAAGATGCAGAAATCCTTATTCATACTCCTCGGATTAACACAAGTAATGCAATTACTTTTAGACTTTTAGGTATTATTAAAGAAGATCTTGCGTTTTCTAACAAAATACTTAAAACTATATTTAAGAGAAAATCAGCTTTAACTGAAAAACAAGTTGAAAGAGTCATGCGCTTACAAAATGAAGAAGGCATATGGCTAAATTACGAAACTGCGCTTCAGTTTAAGTTAGTTGATGAACTTGAAGAATAATACATATATTCCATAGTTAGTAGCTGGATCTTAGTGAGAGTGAGCTACCTCTCTGAGCTTAGCTAAGATCCATTTTTAGAAACCTGTGTTTGCATTCATTATATAACACACCTAGTTCCATATAACTTTTCAGTTGGCATTAGTTAGATGAAAACTACGATTTAATCCAGCGAGCGATAGTGTGGTTGCCACGACCTGGAGATTTTTTAAAACCCTCTAAGTTTAACAATATCTAAAATTGTACATTATGGAGTATACTGCAATTTCCAAGAAAACGATGCGATCGAAGGACTTTAAGTCTCTTAAAGCCAGAAAGTCTGGCTATCTCGCAACCACTGAAGACAACACGAAAGAAACACTCTTTCGAACTACGCGTGGATTCTTTCTTCAGAAAGGGTCTTCGCCCGCAATCGAAATCTCTGTAACTCAAGCTCAAGCCTTCTACGATGCCTACGGAATCAACATTAACACTGGTTGGTAGGGAAGAACTCAAAGAACGTATAGCTAAGGTTAAGCAAGTATTAGAGAATGTAGAAAACTCTCTTCAGTTTACAAATATTCCTGTTTACGTTCTTACCAACTATATCAAAGAAGAAACAAATATTGACATAACTAAAAGCTAAAAAGATCATGGCAAAGAAAGAAATCAAGACGCAGACCATCGAAGAAATCCTCGCAGATCACACCCCGACCTCTGAAGCTGTCAAGAGTGCCGTTCAGCGCTACAACGAAGAGCGGAAGAAAAAACAGGAACAGATCATCATCGATACCCTCGGAGCCGTCGACAGCATCGTAGCAGATCACGTGGAGCATCTGCGTTCGATCCGTGCCGAAGAGAAACGAGCTCAGCAGCGTATCCTCAACATCACAGCGGCCAAGGAGGCATATCTGGCCGACCCGAACCAGGAGACTCTGGCGGATAACCTCCGTAAGGCAGGAGTCATCCTGTCCCGTTATGTCGTTGTTGAGTAACGGGAACTCGTCTAAGCGAGTATAAACAGAATTTTAAGCTTAGAGCGTCTCTGGTCATAAAGACCAGAGGGTAATTTTAAGGGGAATTTAGAATCCTATCCTTAAATTCCTATCATATTGTATTAATTAGCCCGTTTTACATTAAACTTATATATAAATTAACGGGCACGGAGAATGTATTCAGTTCCTTCGAGACAGTAATACATTCAAATACGTTAATTGGTCAATGACGTATTTCAGAGAATAGTTTTATACGCTCTGTTCCATTTGTGCTATCAAGCCTTAACCCGACCTACAAAACTAGTCTATGAAACTTTGATCGGTTTCATAGGCTCTCAATGAAATTCGTTCCCTTTTTGTAAGATTGTTTCCGAATTTAATGTGTAAGTTTAAATTCTAAGGATTTGCTGTAATCCAAGAGTAAGAAGAAAGAAAACAGTTTGAGTAAACTAAGTATTTCAAGCAACAACGTTGCTCGGTTCGTCTAGTGATCTAGGACACCTCACTTTCTATGAGGAGATCATGGGTTCAAATCCCATACCGAGTACAATTTAAACTTAAATAAATGAATTCTTTCCTCATAACGTATCACTTCTACAATGAAGAAGGGATTTCGATTCAAAGTTCTCTTCCTGTTCTTGCCAAAGATGAAACTGAAGCAAGAAATACTATGAAGTTACTTGCTTCATCAAATTTCATTAATTCGAAGAAATGGATAACAAAACATTAGGAGGCTGTTTAGCTGCAATTATAGCAATTATTGTAAGTATTGCTATTGCAGCCTTCTTTATGAGCATTTTCATTTATTTGCTCTGGCCTGTAGTGATTCCTGCAGTATTTCCTAAACTTGTAGCAGAAGGGTATATTGTAGGTAAACTTTCTCTTGCCCTCTCTTTGGGAGTAGCTATACTCTTTACATGTCTTTTTAAGAGTGAATCTAAGAAGTAAATAATTTACTGGTGGTTTCATCTAGTTGCGTTAGGATACCAGAGTCTCATTCTGGAAACAGAGGTTGGAGTCCTCTAACCACTACAAATGTTTAACAATAACACAAATTGTATTATGATAAAAGAATTGTTTTCGAACCGCACTCCTTTTGAGAAGTGCTATCTCGTAGAAAACGTCAAACAGCTCTCGTTCATTCCTGGTAATCGAAACCTGAGAATGGCACATGTGAAGCGCATTTTCAAAGCTTTCCTTGATGGGGAATGGCTTCCTCCTATCTATGTTCTTCCTAACGGACAGGTGCTGGATGGTCAAAATCGTCTGGCGGCATTCCGTATGCTTAAGGAGAAATATCCAGAAAATAAAACAGCGATCCGTGTAATGGTCGTTGATTCTGATAAGAGTCCTCTGCAGCTGGCCATCATGTTCAATGCCAAACACTTGAACTGGTCGACCAACGACTACATGGAAGCTTATCTGGAGGGAGGAGTTCATGGTTACGAACAGCTTCGTGATTTCATGAAGGCTTACCCTGAGTTCGAACTTAAAGCTGCAATTCAGCTCATTAAGGGTAAGCATTCCACAAAGGATTTCAAAGAAGGAACTCTGGAAATCTCGGATAAAGAGTACATGGCTGCAGTTGAAAAAGCTGGTGCTTTGTACCTCATTTCAGAGAAGCTTAACACTAAAGTTGTATTTCGTCGGGATATTGTAGTCGCATTCTACCGTGTGTGGAACAAGATTCCAAATATTCAGACGTATATTAAGCGACTGAGTTTATTCAAGATGCCGCTCACTGAATCCCGCAAAGAGTGGGAGAGAGCGTATGAAGATTTGCTTCGGTAAGTCTTCATAAGTTAATAAAGTTTTTTAACTTTATGCCTGCTACGATTTTCGCACGTGTGATTAAGTAGAACTCTGAAAAGAGTCTACTATGAACGCAGGTCGGTGATGGTCACTATCTCAGCCTCGCCATAACGAAATACGCGCTGTCTGCTGTTGTTTTCTTTTTACATAACTTAAATCAATTGGATTAAACCTCGAAGACGGTTTATCCAGAGAGGGGATTAAAGGCATTCCAAGATTAAAAGCCTGTATTCTACTTCTATTGGTGGTGCAATAGATGAATAAGTGTTTGGTTGATTTAAGGTGAATCGTTTTCTTTGATTGTAGGTTCTTGTTCGTAAGAAGTAACCTACGGGTTGTAAAGTTTGGACTAACCAGTCCTTAAACCCATTTAAATAACTTTACAAGTTTATAAGATTTAGTCAGTCTTATAGATGTAGCTTGACTTACTAAGCGAGTTCCCTTATGGAGATCGGGAAAGAAGTAAGAGACTTGAGCCAAGGTCCAAAGAATGTCTACTTTGTCGACACAGCAAGAAAATCTTTACTTGAATGCTCCTACTTTCTTTGTTTGTCCAAAGAGTGTAAAGATTATAATTATTTAATAGCCATTAATTATGTGTTCGTATCTGTAGCCTGGCAAGCGTTGACAATGCAGATACTTTTTAAGTTGAATTTTATGATTGCAATATATATATTTTGGGCAATACTCAGTTTTTCAATGTGGTTTATTGTAAGGTTAGCATGGATTCAAAATACTTCTGATAAAAATGAATGCTTCTGGGCTTGTTTGATAGGAACCTTTATTATTCAAGCCTTATTAGTAGTTACGGTAGGGGGTTTTGAAAAGCCTAAAACTACAGTTCCAACAGAAAAAGTAAAAATTACTATTTCTAGTAATATTCCAAAAGACTCTATAAAGTTAGTAATTCGTTCTATTAATGAGACACATAGTACTGATCTTCCATAACGGAGAAAAATCTTGGGAGGAATTCCCGAGCAAAAAAGAAGCTATAGAGTATATGAATTATCTCAAAGAACAGTTTGACGATATCTCTGTAAGTTACAGTTATACATCTTTTTTATATTAAAAACATGGCAATTATCGGACAGGTAAGACGAATGATTCGTCTTGAAGCACTCAAAAAAGCACAGCGAAAAGCATTTCTGGAACGTACTCGTGTCCAGAAAATTCCTGTAAAATGGGATGCAAAGGGAAGACCTATTGAATTCAAGGAAATCACACATTTCAAGCCCGAAGTGGCTTAAACCTGCAGGAGCTTATGATAATTAGAGGGTTCGAATCCCTCAGCTCCCCAAAATTTACTTTTAAAATTTATATAATGGAAGAAGTTAATGTATCTGATACAGGATGTACAGATCCTGATGAATTCGTGGATGATTCATGTATTGAAGCTCGAGAATCTGAATCAAATTTTCCAACATCATGTCAACAATATTAGTCATTCTCATAGGGTTAGGTATTATAGTGCTCTGTGGTATGGCTATAAAGTATTCTGAGAGCGCTGTTTCCCTATTAATACTATTACCTGGAGTACTTCTAGGGATAGTAATGCTATTACTGACTGTAGAACATAGTAATGATCGTAAGGAAAATGTTCGTGACATAATTTCTAATTTCACTAAAACTTATTGTACTCCAGTAAAGATCACAAGTATTTCTTTAATTCAATACTTGCCTGACGGATGTTCTGAATATATGGTAATAGCAGTTACTCGGGATTCTACTTATACATATTCCGCAGTTTTGGATCCTGAAAAAACTGAAGTTATCAATTTCATTCTTGAGGAATCTATTCCTAGACTTGAAAACTATCAAAATAAATAAAACAATGGCAAAAAATCGTCTTTTTGGTTGGATGTTCGTAGAAGACTCCAATAAAGAGCCTAAGCCGACTGTTGAACCTGTCAAACAGGAGATTTCAGTAGTAGTTCCCACTCCTACGCCTCCGATTGTGGCAGCAGGAGATGTGGATACTAAACTGGTTGAGCTTCTGGAACGTAAAATCAATGAAGCAAATCTTCCTGGTCCTGATTATCTGGAGCTTCTTCAGTCAGCAGAGCAGATGCGGCAATACATTCCCGACGAGACTACTCGTCTTAAGGCAGCCTTTGGCTCTATTCAAGGTATGGATCCTCGAATGACAAAGGAGGTTGTCTTGGCATCAATTGACACCTATTTAGGTGTAATTGAAGCTGAACGAGGGAAAGCAAAGCTTCGCATGGAGAAACTTCGTAAAGAAACTGTCGAAGATAAGGTTGAGGAACTGAAAGCTACGAACCTTCGTATTGAACAACTTCGTGAAGAGTTGAAAACTCTCACGGACAAGTCAATCGATCTCAATTCTGAGATTCAGAAGAACACAGCCGAAACAACAGCTTTCGAAGCTCGAACGAACGCAACTATCGACAAAGTTACGAATCGCCTGAATGAGGATAAAACTCGACTGGCACAAATTCTGTAAACATGATGCTACCTGAAGGTTCTAGTCTTTCTAACTGGGAAAAACCAGGAGGTAAAACTGGTATGGTAGTTTTGGGTTTGTTAGGTGCAGGAGGGTTAATGCTTTTTTATAAAGCATTGCCTTTCCTGATTACCTTAGCATCCAATACACTGTATCTTGGTTTGCTTTTGGGATTAATTGCAGGAATTATTTATCTTCTGTGTGATCCCAAATTCCGAAAAATTTGTTCTGCCACTTACTTCATGTTAATGAGAAAGCTAACAGGATTAGTTATTGAAATTGATCCTATTGCTATCGTGGAACAGCGTATCCGTGATATGCAAAAAAAGTCTGCTGACATTAAGAAAGTAATGGGGGATCTCAGAGGATGCATTATTCGTTCTAAAAATGATATTCAGAACGATACTAAAGAAATGCGAAACTGTATGGATGAAGCACAAGTGTCTGAACGTAATGGAAATGTTGCAATGGCAACTATTCAGAAACGACAGGCACTTCGTCTTAAAGAATCGTTAGATGATCAGCTGCTTGCTCTTAAAAACTCAGAAATGTGGTTTGAAAAGTTAAAGAAGCTTGAAGAGTATGCTAATCTTACGATTCAGGATGTAACTAACGAAGTAAATATTCGTAAGAAAACATTTGAACGTATCCGTGCACAGCATAAAGCTTTCAAATCCGTAATGTCTATTGTCAAGGGGGATCCTGACGAATTGGCAATGTTTACTGATGCTATGGATTTCATGGCAAAAGATATCTCTGATAAAATTGGAGAAATGGAACATGTCATTGATTCTACTACGGGTATGTTGGCTGATCTGGATGCAAAGAATGGAGTTGCCAACATGAGAGCAGAGGAATTACTGGAGCGGTATAATAAATCAGGAATTGATAGCCTCTTCAATAAGTTCTCTGATAGTCGTAAGGCTATCTCTGCACCTAAAGTAGGGGAATATGTTCAATTCCAAGAAATCCTCAAAGTTCCTGTAAATGGTAACGAAACTCCCAAATCTCTCGACGATTTCTGGGGTGAGTAGATTCTTTTTGAATAATAGAAATATCGCTATATGTATTCTTTTGAATACTATAGTGATTTTTTTATTATCTTTTCATCGATTTCAGTATGTACTTTTGCCACTTGATGTGGCATTTACCATATTCTTTATTATAGAGATGATTATCAAAATTAAATATTTTGGTAAAACTTTCTTTAAGGATAAAGAATGTGTGTTTGATTTATCAATTGTTGTAATTTCAACTATTCCACTATTTGGATTATTTAGTTTAGATTGGATTCAAGTAATGCGATTGACTCGAATATTTAAGAGTCTTCGATTATTTGAATTAATTCCAAATTACAAGAAACTGCTGATTAATTTTAAATTAGTAGTTCGAAGTTGTGTTGGAATTTTAGTAGGATTATCTATATTAATTTTCCTACTATCAATTATTTTATCATCCTTATATGGAAATATAGTTCCAGAGTATTTTGGAAATCCCCTTGAAAGTATTTATTCTGTTTTCCGATTGTTTTCTATTGAGGGTTGGTATGATATTCCAAATGCTATTGCTGAACATAGTTCCTATGTAGTGGGGTATTTGTCTAAGTTCTTCTTAGCATGTATAGTTCTCGTTTTTGGTATATTCGGAATGGGATTTGTATCATCTGTATTTATTGATGAAGTTACTTCGGACAATAATGATGAAGTTTTACAACGATTGACTGAATTAGAAAAAATTTTAAAGAAAATACAAAATGGCACAACTTAAACCAGGATTCAAGATAGTCCTGATCATAGTCGCTGTAATTGCAGCGTTTTTCGTAATCAAAGCTGTCGTCCCTTCCTCATCGTCGTCGGGATCATCCTCTACTTCGGGTCTCGGCGACATCTTCGGAGGAAAACCGACCATCAACATCGGAGTTAACACGTATGCAGGCTTTGCTCCCATCGTGTGGATTAATGGTGGTCTTCGTCCTAATGATGAGTCTATCCTGACTAAAGAGTATGGCATTCGTGCTAATATCATTATTCAGGATGATTTTGTTGCTGGACGGAATGCATTTCTTAACGGAGATATTGATCTTATCTATTGTACTACAGATGTATTAGCTGTAGAGATGGGTGAAGGCTCCGCGATGAATAATGCTAAGTATGTGATGATGCTTAATCGTTCTCAGGGGGCAGACGCAATGGTAGTTACTAAAAACATTCGTACTGTTGCGGATTTGAAGGGTAAAAAGATTGCGGTAGCCGAAGGAACTGCATCTCATACACTCCTCCTGAATGTTCTTGAAACGAATGGAATTAGCCAGCATGACGTAACACTTGTGAAAGTTGATAATGGAGGTGCTGCAGCGGATACTTTTAAGGCTGGACAGGTGGATGCTTGTGTTACATGGGCTCCTGATGATCAAGCTTGTGTAGATGCTATTCCAGGCTCAAGAGTACTTGTTTCGACTAAGCATGCAAAAGATCTTGTAACGGATGGTCTCGTAGGAAAGGCAGAGTGGCTGGATAAGAATCATGACAATGTTAAAAAGCTTATTTCTGCGATTCTTTATGCCAATTCTACCTTGAATCAAAACCCGAGTGCAGTAAAAGAAGCTGCAAAGATCTTTGCTAAAGCATTTGGTACGGATCCCGAATTTGCTGAGGTAGGATGTGGAAATATCTGGTTTGCAACCCTTGGTGATGAAGAGAATTTCTTTGGTATGACTTCTGATTATATGGGAATGAAGGCTGAGGAAATCTATTCAAAAATGGCTCGAACCTATGCTGGTCTGGGACTTACTAAAAGTCCTTTGGGGTGGCGTAAAGTTTCTGATATGTCCTTTATTGAGGAGCTTTCTGTAGAAGGTACTGTGCAAGGCAATCAGGCTCCGCAACCTGCGGTTAAGTTTTCTGCCGTAACGTCAGAGGTTAGGGAGAAGGAAGCAATTTCTAATAAGAAGTTGACCATTAATTTCCCTGTTAATGGCAATACTCTTGACAATGATGCTCGAGCTCTTATTGATAGGGAGTTTGTTCCTATTGCTAAACAGTTCAATAATGCGCGTGTTCGTATTGAAGGTAATACTGACAATACGGGAAATCGCGCATATAATGAGGCTCTTTCATCTCGAAGGGCTCAAGCTGTAGCTAATTATTTAATTAATTACTATGGCTTCGATCCTAATCGGTTCATTATTGTTGGTAACGGTCCCAAAAATGCAATCCGTGATGGTGTGCAGGGTTCTAACATCAACTATCGAACGACGGACTTTATGCTCGTAACTGAGTAATATGGAACTGTTCAAAATGGGTGGGACGATCACCCATAAACAAGCATTGGCAACAGGTATCATAGGAGCAGTAGTTTTGTTGCTCCTGTGGTACTTAGTTACCATGTCAGGAGAAATTATTCGCCCTCAGATTTTACCTAATCCTGTAAATGTGCTCAAGGCATATCCAGATTTAATCTCTAATTCAGCTCTTTTTACCAATACCTGGTATACAATAAAGCTGAATCTCATGGGATACTTCTATGCTTTAATTATTGCAATCCCTTTGGGCCTTATTATAGGATTGTTTCCCGTTACCAAAGCGTTGTTTGGTAAGTATTTTGATGCTCTTCGATATTTGCCTATTCCTGCAGTATCTGGCATTTTTATTGCTGCCATAGGTATAGGATTTGAAATGAAAGCTAGTTTCTTGGCTTTCGGTATCATTATTTACATTCTTCCTGTTGTTGTACAAAGAGTTTCTGAACTTCAGAATCCTGCTAATGACAAGGATTATGTGTATTTACAAACCATCTCAACGTTAGGTGCTACTAATTGGCAAAAATTTCGATATGTTTATTTTCCTTATGTGATGCAACGAGTTTCAACCGATGTCATTAATTTAACCGCAATTTCTTATACGTATATAGTAATTGCGGAAACTCTTAATAAAGAAGGGGGAATCGGTGCGTTGATAAATATAATGAGTAGACAATCAAGAACTGCTGAGGTTTATGCACTTCTCTTCTTGATTATTGCTATCGGAATTTTCCAAGATGTCCTTCTGAAAAAATTGGATGTTATACTTTTTCCTTCAAAGTATAATAAACCGTCCATCAAATCCAAAATAATGAAATAAGTATGGGACTCTTTGATGGTTTAACTGGGACCATCCCAGTTTCTACAGCTCGTTATGAAGCTGTAGATGTAATTAATTTGAAGAATCTTAACCAGTCCTTTGATACTCCTAAAGGAAAATTTACTCTTTTTGAGGATTTTAATTTGGACATTAAAGATTTTTCAGGAGAAGGACAATTCATCAGTATCTTAGGAAAAAGTGGTTGTGGTAAATCTCAACTTCTAAAAATCATCTCAGGTTTGACAAAACCTGATTCAGGTGAAGTTCTTGTTTATGGGAAACCTCAAACAGGAAAAATTCCTATGGTATTTCAACAATATTCGTCATTTCCATGGATGTCAGTTCTTGACAATGTAAAACTTCCGCTCATCCTCAGAGGAGTTTCTGACAAAGAAGCTACCGAAAAGGCTATGGAAATGATTAAAATTGTAGGTCTGGAAGGTAATGAAACTAAATGGGGGCAATATCCTGTTTTATCAGGAGGACAACTCCAGAGAGTTTCGATGGCAAGAGCGTTAGTTGCGGATAACAAAATTCTTTTGTTAGATGAAGCAACTGGTGCATTAGATATTGTTATGAAACGAGAGATTCAAAACACTATTTTGGATATCTATTATAACGCCAAATTCGATCCTACAATCCTTAATGTTACACATAGCATTGAGGAGGCTGTATATCTCTCAAATCGAATTTATATTTTGGCTCCTAATCCCTGTAAAGTTCAGGCTGTCATTGATGTCCACTTTGACGGTAGGAGAACAGACGCAATTCGACAAACAACAGCATTTGCAAATTATGTGAAACAAGTAGAACAAATAATGTCAGAAACACATGAGTAAAATCAATTTCAAGGCTTTTCCTATGTACTTTAAAGAGAAAGTATACGATGCAGAGGGTAATGTAAAGCGTAACAAGGATGGCGAAATCGTCTATCAGCGTATTCAACGTATGGTGCGCCACAACGCAGCTTACCTTCTTAAATGGAAGTAAAAAGGTTCTTTGAAATTTTAGTCAGGGATTAATTCCCTGACTTTTATGGTGGAGTCGTCTAGTGACTTAGGACGTCAGTTCTCAGCTGGAAACAGTAGTTTGAATCTACTCTCCACTACACTAAACTTGTTTTAGTTAGGGACGCTCCTATATAATGCGTAGGTTGCATTTACCTTGAAAATAGCCGAGCTCATGCTGGAAATCTCGTTAAACTTATTATGAAGGTTTTTTGGGTAGTTGATCCTCACAGTAAAAAATCCATCGGGTATTACCAACTAGGAGCTCAAGGGTATCCTCTTTGGTAATATTCAATTTGGTCTGTTCATCTAGTGATCCAGGATATAGGTTTCTCAGGCCTAAAACAGAGGTTTGAATCCTCTACAGACTACTAATATTTTTTGAAATTATGAAACTTAATAAATATAAACTTACAGAATATTCTACAGAAGCCTCAGAATTCCTTATATATGGAAAAGATAATTTTGAGATTCCTAAAGAAATAAAAGAAATTGAACTTGTACAGGAGAATCTTAATAAGGCGGAATTAGATGCTAATTTTGATCTCGTATTGTATGAGTATACGGATTTTATGATTCTTTTTCTTCCGTTTAAAGGAAAGCAAAAAAGAACAAGAGACAAGATTCTTTTTGATGCAGGAGTTGTTTCATGGGAGATTTAGAAGTTGCATATTATAATATTAGAAAGCATCAAAGTAATTTTTCTAAAAAAGTAAGAGAACTAGTAGTTGAAAAATATTCGGAGATAATCAATGAAATATAAGCGCGTAAAACTTATTAAAACTGGAATTACAGGTCGAATTCCTGCTGGATTCCATCCCAATGGGATTGAACAAGGTTATACGGAAGAGGGTTATATGTTAGAGCCTCCTAAAGTAGGAGAGATGTTCTTCCTTTGTCCCTATAACAGAATTTCTATTACCAATACACCTAATTTTCACACATCCTTGGTAACTGAAATTATTTCTGACACAGAATTTAGAACATTAAACAGTTTATATAAAATAGAAACATGGAAGAATTAGGTTGATGGATATTCTTATAGTGTGCTTTACAATCGTCTATGAAATCAGTGCCTTTGTAACGTATGTATACTTGCAGGAAACAGAGGACCTAGGAGCTGTGGTAAGATTTATATTGATAGCAGTCCCTATTGTTAATACAATAATGATGATTATAGCTTTTCTTAGTTTAGCATATAATTTCGAACGATAATTAGAAACAATTTTGTAAAGATAAATCTTATGGAAAATTTAGGTTGGTTAATGTACCTTTGTTCAATAGCTGATGGAGTAGAATCTGTTGCAACACTATTTTTAGTTATTAGTATAGTTGGGTTTATCGCCACCACTATTACCTACGCTAACTTGGACTGTGAGTTAGCAACGGCTAAGAGGTGGTGGAAAAAATTTTTAATAATTGGAATCCCCTCTTTGTTCTTGACAGTACTTATCCCTTCAAAGGAAACCTCTTATCAGATTCTTGGAATCACCGTAGCAACAAAGATAATCAAGGATTCTAAAGCCTTGCAAGAGCTACCCGAAAAATCTTTTGAAGCTCTTAACCGATTTTTAGATTCTATCGTTCCTGAAGAAAAGCAAGAAGAATAAATTATGAAATTAAGAGGGGTTGAATTAGCTGCAGGGATGATAATAACTACTGTATGTAAAAACATTATGTAGTGCTTGCTGAAGAAGATCAAAATAATTCATTTGTATTTGCTGATCTTGGTAGTGGTAAATACACTGGATATCTTGATGAAAATACCATTACTAATATCAAAGATGGTAATTCTAATAAAACTTTATGGCCAAAATATCGTGAGATTTCCAAGAAGGAAATTTCTGAGATATTTGGAATTCCTATAGAATATCTAAGGATTAAAGGATAAAAAGCTTAAATTTATGTATTCTATTTATTATAAACAAAAGGAGTACGAAGTACCACAAATATTATTTCTGCAGGTAGGAATTTGCTTAATAGAGTTTAAAAAGCAAAGATTATTGATAAACCCTTCTTTATTAATATGTTTCGAGAGAAATATATTCCTAAAATCTTAGCATCTCCAGATTTTGATTATTCGAAGTTAAAAGATGAAGAATTAAAAGGAGTGATAGATACAACACCTATTACAAACGCTTATTAATTTAACTGATAGGAGTAATTGTTTTTAGATCATGCGAGATTGTTGAGTGATCATTAAACAATCTTTACTTCTCCAGATGTTACACTGGACCGAAAGACTGGATATAACTCTAGAGCTGTCGATAATGCGCATTTTTAAGACAATAAGTGGAGACATAAACGTAAGGCTCGCTCTCCCAATAAGAAAGTAACATGATCTTTTTAATAGACTTTCAGGCTTAAGTAAAAGACTTAGTGAATCCAATAATAGGAATGTTTAACGAATTCTCTGTTGGTACTTGCATACTTGAAAGCCATTTTGTCCTATCAATGACTAAGTAAGAGATAGGATTTATGGACCCTTAGCTCAGTTGGTTAGAGCATCTGACTCATAATCAGGAGGTCACAGGTTCAAGCCCTGTAGGGTCCACTAATATGATTTAAATATGAAAATCGAAATAAAAAATATTATAGCAACATTCCAGAGGGTTATTAGAGCTTGTAACGGAACAACTGCACAAAATGTTCCTCAACAAATGCTTTACATTGTTGGAATTTGTGGTTCTATGGCATATGAAGTAAATAAACAATATGGAAAAGGTATGCCATATTGTAATCTTATGAATATTATTCAATTGGCTTCAGAAACCACAACTGGTAATTTTGCACACAAAGTGGCTACTATAAGAGGACTTTGGTATCCATAATATATTTTAGTATATTTGTGGCGATAGTTTTTTTTACTAAAAGTGATCTGGTATGTAATATGCATATGAAGAAGGAAAACTTGGAAAAGTATATACTATAAGAGATACTGATACAACGTATAGATGGATATACTATGAAAAGGATTAGTTATGAAACTGCAAAATTAGCTTTTGAAAAAGGCTATTTAGAATATGATGAAACTTTTTATAATAAACATGGTAATCTCGTTACTGAGCATAATTATAGTTTAGGAATTATTCCTGACTTTGATTGCTCAGCCCCCTATCAAGCAGAATTACAACAGTGGCTGAGAGAAGAACATGGAATAGCTGTATTAGTAACATTAGACGAGACTCTATCATATTACTGGATTATAGTTCCCTTACATCCTAAATCTTCAATCCAAGAGTCCAAGGTAGCCCAAGAAATTTGGTGTGGTCAGTATGAGGATTGTTTAGAATCTGGATTACAGGCTGCATTGAAGATGCTATAAAATACAGCTGATAACTTAATATTTTATAAAATTCTATTATTAAGAAAACAGTGAAGTGATAGTTCGAAATAATCTATGGTCAACAGATAGTGATTTCCCAAGATCACTGGTGATTAACTTGATGAGAATTGATTATGTATGAATTCACGATGAATTATCTTTGGGAGATATATATTCATTGAAATCTTTTATTTTACTAAATAAAAATATACGTAAAACGAGAGTTAAATTCTGTCACTAAGTGGCAGCCATAATTAATCTACCAAAGAGTAGGATCACTTAGTTTAGAATTTTCTAAGCGAAAACGCGTAAGTAACTTAGAGGAAGCTCATAGCACTAAGTATGGTTGTATATTTTATTTATTTTTTAGACCATTTAGGATTTACAATATAAATCCAAAAATCCTAACACTTAGTATTAGGTTAGTAACTATACTACTTCAACTAGAAGAAAAATAGTCCATCGTTGTAGATTTAATGGTAAAATACACCAATCTAACAAAGGCAGGAAAACGCAAAAAGTGCTACAGTTTTGTGAAGAGTCAAGGATAACTTGAGAAAGCTAGTCAAAACAAGATACCGAGATGGCGAAATGGCAGCCGCAGTGGACTTTATAGGTAGACATAAGTAATTTTTGTCTTTGTATTTGCTGTTTTCAAAAATAATATTTATCTTTGTGATATGAATAAAAAATATACAAAGGAAATGTTAGAAAGTGTAGTTAAGAATTGCACTTCTTGAAGACAGTTAATACTGTATTTTAATTTAAAGGAGACGGGAGGAAATTATTCTAATCTCCAAAATAGATGTAAAGAATTTAAAATAGATACATCACATTTTACTGGACAAAGATGAAACCAATATGGTCATCCAAATTTTGGTAATAATATTGATGTAACTAAAGTATTAGTTTTAAGAGAAAGGAAAAAACCAAGTGCCAAAACAAAGGAATTTGTGTTAAATCATAAACTTAAACAATACAAATGTGAAATATGTGGTATTTCAGAGTGATTAGGAAATCCTATTACTCTACAACTCCACCATATCAATGGAAATCCATTAGATGATAGACTAGAAAATTTACAAATTCTTTGTCCTAATTGTCATTCACAAACAGATTCTTACTGTAAAAGACAAAAAATACGAAAATCTACTAAATCTATCAATAGTACTATTGATGAAGGATTGAGCACTCAGAAGGAAACTTCTGATGTGAATGTGGGCTAATTCGGTGAAGGTATGGAGTTAACCGCCCATAATAACGCCGAGCTAAGTGAAATAGAAATATTTCTAAATGTGTAGAGACTATATACCCACCTCCTAAACTGAAAAGCATGGAGAAGACATAGTCCGATCTGATCAAATTCAGATGAAAATCCACTGGTCAGTAATGGCCGTGCGGGTTCGACTCCCGTTCTCGGTACAATCTATCTGATTGATGATTAAAGGCTTTATAAGGTGACATACAGCAAATTATTTTAATATTCTGTTTGGCTTGAATAATAAATGTCATCTACTATAAATATCTACATGGCGCAATTGGTTAGCGCACTTCCCTGATAAGGAAGAGGTTGAATGTTCGAGTCATTCTGTAGATACTAAAATTAACAAATTATGAATGCACTTGTAATAAATGCTGCTGGAATAGGGAGTAGATGTAACAGTAATATACCCAAACAATTTACAGAAATTTCATATCGCTCTATATATAGGGGAAATACTATTCTAGATTATACTTTAGATACGTTTCTCTTCACTAAACTTTTTTCTGTAATAGTTGTTGTTACTCTTCCTGAATATATTAATAGGCTACGTGAACTATATGACAGTAATGTCATTGTTGTAGAAGGAAGTACAACTTGTTTAAGATCAAGAATTGCTGGATTAAGTGCAATAAAACACATTAATCAGATCGATAAAGTAATGTTTCATGATTCGGTGCGTCCTTTTGTATCAGAAACTCTTATAACTAAGTGTATATCTACTTGCAAAAGTTACACCCCTTGTGTAGTACCATTTATCGAGACTGTAAGTGCACTAAAATACTCTAAAAATATTCATGCTCCAAAATTAATTCAAGATCGTATATCTATTCTTCAAACTCCAGAAACATTTATGTTCAGTGATATTTGTAGAGCTGTTGAAAGTATAGATAATATAGATGATTGTCAGACACTACCACATTTATTTGAACTTTCTGGAAATATAGTAACTTATATTAAAGGAGATTTACAGAATTTCAAAATAACAATGTCTGATGATTTAGACTTAGCTATGTCTATAATAAATGGTAAATTTAGAAATTAAACTTTCCCCTTCTTTTTTTAAAGAAGAATCTCAAAATGGATTTTTGATATCCGAAACCAGAAAAGAACTTTGAGCAATTGAGTTAGATCTATTATGGCAGTTTAGGAAGATTTGCGAGAAGTATAAATTGACTTATTGATTAGATGGAGGTACACTTTTAGGAGCTGTTAGACATGGAGGTTTTATTCCTTGGGATGATGATATTGATATAACGATGCCCAGAAAGGATTATGATAAATTCGTCCAATATGCTTCTAAGGAATTAAAATATCCATATTTTTTACAGAATGATTGAACAGACAGTACTTTTTATTGCTGTTCCAAACTTCGGCGAAGTGATACTACATGTATTCACAAAAAAGATTTAGAAGCAAAATTTCCATTTAATCAAGGTATATTTATTGATATTTGTCCATTTGATAATGTTCCTGATGATTTAAAGGAAAGGCAGAAACTTTTGCATCAACTTTATTTGATAAAGTTAGAAGCTATATGTATAAAAACACGATATCAATGTTATGATAAGTCTTCTAGTAATCTTTCTAGGCTAATTCAGTTAAGGGATCAATATCAAGAAATTCGGCAAAAATATAATCATGTACAAACAGAATACTTTGCTAATTTAACTTTCCCAGGTAAAATTCAAAGTCTTAGATATGCAGAACATTATAAGAATACTGTATATTTAAAATTTATGGATTGGATATTTCCAGCACCTGAAGTTTACATGGGAGCTTTAGTTAGTATATATGGTCCAGATTTTATGGTACCTATGCCTGGAAAAAGTATGCATGAAGAACTTCTTATTAATACAAATATAAGTTATACTGACAATTATAGTCAATTTATGTCACTATAATAATATTCACGTGTCAATATTTATTTGACACACTGATCCGTAGTGTAATGGTTACCACACAAGATTTTGGTTCTTGGAATCCCTGTTCGAGTCAGGGCGGATCAACAAATTTTAAATTATAATGTATAGGGTATTATTATTAATATTTATCTCGAGTTTGGTTTCGTGTTCTAAGTATGAACTAAAATCCATAAGAGATATAAACAAAAGTACACAGGATACATTGTGTTATAATCATAACAATCGATATCCTCCGAAAATAGATTCTACGCAATATGATAATTGGATCAAAGGTAACTAATTCAATAGTCTATTTTAACTTGAATTAAGATAAGATATTAAAACATATATAAACAACAGTTATGATTTGGCAAATTATTTTAGTAATTTTTATCCTCTATCTTTTGGTAGTTTCAGGAATTATGTTTTTCTTTGCAACTAAGTTCGGATTAGTAAATACTATAGTTCAATGGGAAAAAGAAGATACATTTTATATTTTCTGTCCCATCATACATTTATTTACATTATATTATTTCTGGACTCTGAAATAGGACGCCTTGCCTGAATTGGTTAAAGGAGCTGCCTGCAAAGCAGTTTTGTGTGGGTTCGAATCCTACAGGCGTCTCTTATTAACTTATATAGCGGGATAGACTGGAGATGGTTCCCAGCTCGGTCTCATAAGCCGATCTACGTGAGTTCGAATCTCACTCCCGCTACAAAATATATATAGATTATGTTGAAGAAGTTTATAGCTTGGTTCTCTGAAGAATCAGCTTGGGAACAAAGAAGAATAATTGCCAAATTAGAAGAAATATTCCAAATTCAAAATAATTTTGGATATATTGACACTTTGAAATCTCAAATTAAGCAATTAAATAATTGAACTTAAAGAAGCCAACAATAATTTACTTAAAGATATTAAATCTGATGTAAAATATAAACAGGCTTTGCAAAGAATTGGAGAACTAGAATCTTACATTGCAGAGTTAGAGGATAGACCAGTTTCTGTTGATGCTCTATATTTGAATATTCTTAAAGAAGAAAGAAAAGAAATAAAAGTTAAAGTTTGTGAAGAATACACATACAAACTTTTAGTTCAACGTCAAAAAGATTTGGAACAACGACTTAAACAGAGCAGAGATTCATATGAGAACCTGTTACTGAGTTATATAAAATTAGTTAATCAGAAAGATAAAAATTAAAAATTCTTACTAATTTAGACTAAATGATAGGCGCTAATCCCTTATATAGGTGAACAGCTCTCAAGATATATCTAGATAAGTAAAGAATATATGGAGGAGTACCCAAGTGGTTATAAGGGGGCGCACTTGAAATGCGTTAGGACGTTTAGAAGACGTTGCAGGGGTTCGAATCCCTTCTCCTCCGCAGCAGTTATTTGAATACGCAACTAGGACAATAACAGCTTGTGCACGAATGCGTCGTGATGACAGGCAGGTGATAGAGACAAAGCTACAGTAGGAAATGACTGAGTAGACTGAAAAGCCCTATCTAAATAGCTACCCCCAACATGTGTTAAAAAGCTATTATTTTTATAAAGTCTCTTCAGCAAATAATTTTAATGGGGAACTGCAGGTCGCGGGTTCGAGTCCCGTCCAATAGACTGGGTTCTATTGGTAGCTCAGTTGGTAGAGCGATAGTTAATATAATAGAGACTTTTTATCAGAGTGTAGCCCAGCTAGGTCTAAGGCGCGTGCTTTGGGAGCACGAATTCGCAGGTTCGAATCCTGTCACTCTGACTATAATTCAAAATTATGAATAAAATTGACAAATATTTAAGAAGGTTTGCATACAAAATTGAAACCTCTGAGACAAAGGAATCTAGGTATTATACTATTGGGGATTTAATCGTTAGAGTATCTAATCATATTGGGAAAAATTCTTCTGGGAATATATCAATAATTATTGACAGAAATAATTATATACTTTATGTTCCATCAACTAATAAAGTAAGTCTTATTTCTTATGAGGAGTATAAAACTTTAATCAGAGGTATTGTATTACATGCTTCTTTATTTTTGGTTGGAGATTCTACATATCAAAAAAGTCTTGTTAAGGAGAATGAAGAGTTAAAACTTCAGATTAGTAATTTAAAGCAGAAAATAAATATTCAGGAAAGACAATTAATTCTGAAGAAAAAACCAAATGATACGTCTATCAAAGTAATTCGAACTATTTTAATAAATTTAGAAAAGTGCAAAAAGAAAAAATTAAAGTTAAGTATGGCTCTTGTGAATTTCAAACGTTACCTGACAGTACGATTTATGAAATTTGGAAAGATCCAGAAATTCGAAAATATGTTAAAGAACTTAAAATTAATTTAATATGAAATTAAATGTATTACTCGCAAAACTTGAGCAGGGTGCTTCCCAGTTTAAAGCTCTCCTTCGAGATTATACAACCTTCTTTAAGAAGGAGTCAGACAACTTTCGAGGTGTTAAAAATACCTATGAACCTCGTCCTGACACTGTAGATCTTCCCAGTGAACGTAAACTCATTGCGGTTGTAACAACCGTAGATGAGAAATTCGACTATTTCACTAATATGGTAAAAAGCTATATCAGTGAGATGTTCAATTGTGAAGCAACTAATGCATCGGGAACTGCTCGTGCAGATCTGGTTGTAGATGGCAATGTAATTGCTAATCTGAGCAGTCTGGAGCTTCTTAAGCTCAAGTCATTTCTGGAAAATCCTCAGCTTCAGGAGATGTTCCAGAACATTCCCGTTCGTAAAGATTCTGAGATCTGGGAACCATGTACTGAAGAAATGTATGCAGGTCGAGCAATTATGCAGTCTCCCCTTCTGAAAGGTACTAAAAAGTCTATCACTAAGACTCAGTATATTTTAGAAGATCCGAATGTTCAGAAGCTCGGCAGTGCAACTCAATATCAGCCCCAAATTGCAGTAAAAGATACTGTGATGGAGCTTGGTGATTACACCATGCAGCGTTTCTCTGGTGAGTGGACCCCTCGTCAGCGAGCATTAGCTCTTCAGCGTAGAAGTACTCTTCTGTCAGCAACTATTGCTGCACTGAAAGTAGCAAATGAGGTAGAAGCAGTAAAATCCAATCTGGATTCAGAATGGCTGCTGAACTATCTCCAAGGTAGGTAATAAAACAAACAAAATATTTGACGATAGACTTAGCTTCAGACTTAGACTAAGTAGCAAAGAGCTGTAATATCCTAGATAAATTACAAGGAGCTACATAAGATTTAGTGTTGCGTCAAAAGCTTTAGTCTCAAGTTAATAAGGATGTGCTAATTCACTAATAAAAAAAATCATAAGACTGGGGGTTCGAGTCCCCCATTCGCCGCTAATTAAATCACTATATAGCGAATTGGAGAAATGGTTAACTCGTATGAATACAATAAGTTAAAGTGAGTTAGATGCACATTATCGTACAATATTTAAGAATACTGTAATTCATCAATGAAGGGGAAGTAAGCGGGCCATGCTTGCTTCTTCATTTTATGGCCCTGTAAGCAAAGTGGTAAAGCTGCTTATATATTCTAGGTTCATAAGTGTGTGGAGGTTCGAGTCCTTCCATGGCCACAAATTCTTTACAGTTTTACAATGAATAGGTAACATACAGCAAAGTAAATGGTTTAAGCAAAATTTCTCTTTTAATTTAGCGAAAAGGTTCAAGTCCTTATTGTTACCTAGTTTTAGGAGACCTTATAATATAACTGGTTATTATCCTGCACTTTTAATGCAGATATCAGGGTTCGAGTCCCTGTGCCCGCACAAGTAAAATATATGTTAAATGAGTAGAAAATACACTAAAGAAGAAATAATAAAATGCGTAGAAGGTTCTAAAACACCTTCTGAATGTTTATTGAAGCTAGGAGTTGCTCCTATTGGAGGAAATTATCCAATGTTGCATAATTTACTAAAATGATATAATATTTCAGTACCTTTTAGAATTGGAGCAACTAGGGTTAAAAGTAATTTAAAAAAGAAGTTGATTAATGATAGAGGACATAAATGTGAAATGTGTTTAAATACAGAATGATTAGAAGATCCTATTCCTTTAGAGCTACATCACATTGATGGAAATCCAGATAACAATAAAGAAGAAAATCTCCAGGTTTTGTGTCCAAATCATCATGCAATGACTGAACATTTTGGATCAAGGAATAAAAATAGTACTAGACGATATCGATACTCTAAAAATAAATAGTTTATAGGCTAGCTCAAAGCCTATTCGAACAAACTACCGAAGTACAAGGTAATGAGCACTCCCTAAATGTTAGGGTAAAGTCGATGCTGATAGACAATAAAGAAACAAGTTAGTTTCACTCAGCAATTTTAGCGGCGTAATAACTCTTAACATATAAATTGATCATTTGTATGGAGTTTCTGTGGCAATAAAAATCAGACGTGTAAACTACGATAGTGTTTGTAAGCCTCCTTGGCACAGCGGCGACTGCAACGGTTTTGTAATCCGTCTTCATTTGAACGCGTCGGTTCGAGTCCGACAGGAGGCTCTTTGAGCATTTGGTGTAACAACACACAATCTTATTTTATAAATAGTAATTATATGAAAATTACAAATAATTTTATATTCTTTTGGGATGGTTGGTTAAGTAATTTCTATCCCTGTAGGATAATATTCGATTCCAAAGTATTCAAATCATCTGAGCAGCTTTTCATGTACTTGAAAGCCTTATATTTTGGTGATTTAGAAGTTGCGGAGAAAATTTTGTCAGCGGTTACTCCAAAAGAAGCTAAAAAACTAGGAAGGCAAGTTAAAAATTTTGATAGCAAATCTTGGGACGAGGTTAAAATATCGAAAATGTATATGGCCTTAGAAGAAAAATTTAGTCAAAACAAGGATTTGATGGATAAGCTCAAAGATCCTATACTAGACAATAAATTTTTTGTTGAGGCTTCTCCATTTGACAGAATTTGGGGAATAGGTTATGATGAAAATCATGCTCTTCAAAATATATCTGACTGGGGAGAAAATCTACTTGGTAAGACTCTTACCTTTTACAGAGGATCTTTATAAACAATTTGCGGATATTGACATCGTTCAATATCCGCTTTATTTTTAAAACTTAATAAGATGTTTGAAGCAAAAAAGAAAACATTATTTGCTGTTGATAACAGTAAATCGGCATCTAAATCAGCCTTTATTCAGGCAGGATTAAAAACTGCAGCAGAAACCACTACAGGTAACGGTGGCAAAGCCTATTCCAGTACAGGGGATCCCTTCGTTGATCAGTTTGGAAGTACTTCTAAGTACAAAGAAATTCGTCCCTTCTCAGAAATCGCTAAAGATTGTGAGATTTTATGGGCTATAAATAAGGAAGATGCTGTTAAATTTATCTTTTTCTTGCGAATGATTTGTCGTAAGATTAATGATAAAGATCATGGCACTAAGGAAGCACAAAAAGGTTCTGAATTACGTCATGAAGGAATTATGCGACTTATCTGGCTACATACTAAAGATAAGGAAGTGTTCTGGAAAAATGCTTGGCTAATTCCCTTAGTAGGTTCTTGGAAGGACTTATTTGTCATGCTACGCTACGATTTAATTTATAATGGTTGGGAAAATCGAGTTTTAGATTGGGAACGTTTTGGAGATTTAATTCTATCTGGACTTAACTCAGATTCTCAGACTAATTTAGTTCGTAAGTATCTCCCTCAAATTAAAGCTCGTTCAAAATGTACTACAATAGAGGCAGAAGCAAATTGTATAATTGCTAAGTGGTTGTGTTCCAAACTTTATGGAACATCAAAAGAAAGATCAGAAGCTGAGAAGTATCAGGTGTATCGTTGTTATGCCAGAATGAAAGCATCTGGAACTGCACACAGTTGGCAACAACTTATTTCAAAGCAAAAATATGCAGAAATTGACTTTGATAAGATTCATGGTCGTGCTTTAAATATTTTGGTTCATTCAAAATTTTTAGAGAATCATAATCTTAAAGAAAAGTATCAAGAGTGGGTTGGTAGTCCCGAGGTAAAAGAAGTAAAATATACAGGATTTGTACATGAACTTTTTCAACCTATCTGTAATAAAGCTTTGCATAACATAGAGAAGCATATTCAAGACACTATTAATAAACAATTTATGACACTTGTTAACAAGTGTCAAAATGAGGGAAATACTACAGATTTAATTGTAGTTCGTGATACTTCTGGTTCTATGAGTTCCGATGCAACGGGAGTATCTATGTCTTGTTATAATATAAGTAAAGCAATAGCTTTATACTTCTCATATTTCTTGAAAGGAAGATTCCAAAATGCGTGGATTGAGTTTAATTCAAACGCCCAGCTTCATGAATGGAGAGGAAATACACCTTTAGAGAAGTGGTATAATGACCATTCTGGATATTACGGCAGTACTAACTTTAAGAGCGTTATTGATCTCTTCGTTAGACTAAAATCGCAGGGTATTCCAGAAGAGGAATTTCCTAAAGGAATTCTATGTATTAGTGATTGTGAGTTTAATCCTTCATGCTTAAATAAGACCTCCGTAGAGAGGGTTCATTCTACACTAAGGAGAGGAGGATTTTCCGAGGAGTATATTAACAATTTTGTTGTTTGTCTCTGGAATCTAAGAAATCATTATTATCAGCTCGACCGAACACCTTTCCAAACATATGGGGATGTTAAGAATGTTTATTATATGTCTGGGTATTCTGCACAGATTGTGTCATTCTTAAATGGAAAAGTACAAACTACACGTGATCTGTTTGATGAAGCTATGAATCAAGAGATTCTATCTTTCATTAAGATGTAAACTGATAGGCTCCAGTATTTTACTGGAGCCTTTTATTAATAATCTAATTATGGGTAAGTACCTTAGAGATTATCAAATTCCTGATTATTGTGAAGAAGATAAACCTAGAATGCCGAAACGGCCTAAGAAATTTAAAGAACAAGAAGGAGGGAAGCCTCCAGTAAAGAAAAAATTTAGGCGATGAAGAGATGGCTCTTAAAAGTTTTTGAAAGATTTAATAAAGTAACTGAAAATACTGAAGAATCTTTTAAAAAAGTGGCAAATTTAGAACAATTTGATGATGTATTTATAATTACTAACAAAAGAGTATATAAAGCTTGGATTATGAAGAAAACAAGTAGACTTCTGCAAATTTTTATTTGGGATCTAAAAAAAGAAGTAATTATAAATATAATTGGTCAAACTGATTCTAGTGTGATTCTTTTTGACAAGAATAGTTATTTAATTTTAAATGAAAAAGATATATGCGATTACTTGCAGTAATTGATATGCAGGAAGATTTTGTACGGGGTGTCTTAAGAGTTCCTGGTGCTGAAGAAATTATTCCTGGTATTAAATCAAAAATTGATGAATATCTTACTGAAGATGATCTTGTATTATTTACAAGAGACACTCATTATGATGCGACGTATTCAACGAAGTATCTTTATAAAAACACTAGAGAAGGAATATATCTTCCTATTCACTGTATAGAATCTTCAGAGGGATGGAATATTTGTAAAGAATTTAAACCTTTTCAAAATTCTTGCTATATTCTTGATAAAATTAATTCTTTTGGATTTAGCCCAGAAGTTTTAGAAGATGCGTCATTCGCAGGAGGTCCTAATCTTGATTGTATTACAAATAATATAATCGATGAAATTACTATTGTAGGAGTTGTTACAAATATTTGTGTACTTTCTTGTGCAGTTAGTTTTCAAACAATTTTTCCTAATGCAGATATTATAGTTGACGCAAGTCTTTGTCGATCTAATGATAAAGAACTACATGATAAAGCATTAGATGTTATGAAAGGATTACAAATGCATATAATTAATCGAGACTAGTATGTTTAAACCTTGCGGAATTCTGCTTACGGATTTTTATAAACAGTGTCATGCAGAACAATATGATCCCAGCATTACTAAAGTAGTTTCATATTATGTTCCTCGTAAAACTAGAATCCCTGAATTTAATAAGGTTGTAGTTTTTGGCATTCAAGCATTTATTAAGGAATATCTGATTGAATATATGAACGAAACCTTCTTTAATCGCTCTTTAGATGAAGTTATTGCAGAATACGAATTTGTAATATCTTCTACTATGGGAGCTAATAGGGTTAATTCGGATAAAATAAAAAAGCTTCATCAACTTGGGTATCTTCCTGTTGAAATTTGGGCATTACCTGAAGGATATAAAATAGGAATGAATGTACCATGTATTGAAATTTCTAATACTTTGCCTGAATTTGCATGGTGTACTAATTTTATTGAAACTTTAATGCTTTCTGAACTTTGGTACCCAATGTGTGTAGCAACTGCTGTGACTAAATATCGCAATATAGTAAATGATTACTATACTAAAACTTCTGATATTTCTGGTCGTTCTGCTATTTCTGAATTCGGATTTAGAAGTTTAGTAGGACTTCATGGAGCAATAAAGGCGTCTTGTGGATTTTTACTTTCTTTCAATAAGACTGCTACTATTCCTGGCATCATGTATGCCTCTAAATATTACAATACTCCTATGTCTATAGTAGGAGGAGGAATGGCATCAACAGAGCATTCTGTGATGTGTAGCTCTGCTGCTATTGACGGAAATGAAATTAGCATGATTCGTCGTCTTCTTACCGAAGTATATCCTAATGGATCCTTTTCTATGGTAAGTGATTCTTATGATTATTGGAATGTTGTTGATACTATTCTTCCAAGTCTTAAACAAGAAATTTTAAGTAGAAATGGAACTTTATATGTTAGAGGGGATTCAGGAGATCCTGTAGAAATTGTAACTGAGACTGTTTTTAGCCTTTGGGATACATTTGGAGGCACAATTAATTCTAAAGGATATAAAGTTCTTGACTCTCATGTTAGAGCTCTATATGGAGACGGTATTACTCAATTACGAACAAAGCAAATTTATCAAATTCTTGATGAGCAAGGATTTTCTGTGGAAAATGTAGCTTTGGGAGCAGGAGGATTTTCTATGCTTTCTTATATGGATGAATCAGGACGAGTTGATATGTTTTCTCGTGATACATTTAATGTTGCAATTAAATGTAGTTATGTTGAACAAACTATTGATGGGGTAATTAAACCTATTATGGTTTACAAAGATCCTAAAACAGATTCAGGGATGAAAAAGTCACACAAAGGGTGTTGTGCTGTTTTCTATAATCATGTAACAAACGAATTTGACTGTGATGAGGGCATGACTCTGAAAGAGGCCCATGAGGAACCCTTTAATCTTCTTCGTCCTATTTTTGTTGATGGAAAAATGATTGAAGAAACCTCTCTTACTGAGATTCGTAAAATTCTCTGGAACGGAAGATTTTAATGGAAAAAGAATACAAAAAAATAATATCCTTCCTTAAGAATTACCGAACTCACACTAATGCTCGTGGTTATGTCCTGGGCATTAGTGGAGGGAAGGATTCTACTATAGTAGCTAAGCTTCTAGTGGATGCTATAGGAAAAGAAAATGTATTAGGTGTTTTAATGCCTAATGGAGAGCAAAAGGATATCAGTGATAGTTTAGAAGTATGCAAATATTTAGATATCAGACATATACTAATAAATATTTCACATCCTTTTACCTCACTGTTGAGTTCTATCGAAAGAACCACTTTAGAAAAATCCATAGATGTAGGAATTCCTAATCTTGTTTCAGATGGTTCCTCAATTATAATTTCTGATAAAGCTTTAACTAATATTGCACCTCGCATTCGTATGACAATTCTATATGCGATTGCTCAGTCTTTGGGTTACAGAGTAGCTGGAACAGGTAACAAATCCGAAGCATTTATTGGATGGTGTACAAAATGGGGAGATATGGCTTGTGATATTAATCCAATTGCACGTTTGACTTGTACAGAAGTTGTAAAACTAGGAGACTTCATGGAGTTGCCTTATAATTTAGTTCATAAAGTTCCTGCAGACGGATTAACAGGCAGATCTGATGAAGAAAATTTTGGATTTACTTATCAAGAGCTTGATGTTCTCATTGAAAAAATGGAGCGATTAGATCGTACAGGACATCTTAAGAGTCCATTTACTGAAATTGAATCACAAATCTTAAAATTACATGAAAATGCTTATCATAAAGATCATGTAATTAAAATATTTTAATAATATGGGAAGTGGATCATGGAGTACAAATACATATAGAGCAACAACTGCTGCTTACTCTACAAAATCCAGAGAAGAAATTTTTCATCAGCGATCTCTGCATGAAGAAATGGATTTAACGAAAAGTAAAACACATATCAGAGAATCAAGAGATTCTGAGGAACATCCTGAATCTTTTCCAGTTTTTATTGCTTTAGATGAAACTGGTTCAATGGGATCAGTTCCTGATAAAATGATTCGAGATTATCTCCCTAAATTAATGGATTCCATTATTGATTCTATTGGGATTAAACATCCTCAGATTCTTTTTATGGGAGTGGGAGATCATGAATGTGATTCTTGCCCATGTCAAGTAGGGCAATTCGAATCCTCAACTATCGCGATTAATCAATGTCTTTCTAGAATTTACTTAGAAGGACGTGGAGGTGGTAATAATGGAGAATCTTATTTATTGCCTTGGATTATTGCTGGAAATCATACTTCTATTGATAGTTATGAAAAGAGAAACCAAAAAGGATTTCTTTTTACTGTTGGAGATGAACCTACTTTGTCTAGGATTAGTAAGGAAACTTTAACTAATTTGACTGGTGTAAAATATGAACGTGATTATACTTGGCAAGAAGCTTACGAATTAGCTTGCGAGAAATATCATGTATTTCATATTCATGTTCACCACGGTGGTGGATATTATGATGAGGTAGTAAAAAAGCAAATGAAAGAATTTCTTCGAGATAATCTTATTGTATGTAAACCTGAAGAAGTTGTAGAATCTATTTGTGATGCTATGGGTAAAACTTTGAAAGGTTTTGCAACAGAGGAAATATCTACAAAAGTTTCTGAAGAAACTATTCCAACAAAATCTAATTTATTTACTTTAGGGAAACGGTAATGCATAATATTGTAGTAGGTTGTACATTTGGTGACGAAGGAAAAGGTCAAGTTACCCATGCTCTCTGCTGTGATGCCAAAAGAAATCATTTAAATCCTATAGTTGTTAGATTCTCAGGAGGGCAACAAGCGGGTCATACTGTTACTACTGAATCAGGGAAAACTCATATATTTTCTTGTTTTGGCTCTGGTACATTTGTAGATGCTCCTACATACTGGATGTCTAAGTGTGTTATGGATCCTTTACAATGGTTACAAGAATATAGACAATTAGGGACACTTGGGTGCGATGTTCCTCTTCAATATTTTGATCCTTATGTACAAATAACTACTCCATTTGATGTAATGCTTAATTCTGAAAGGAATCTAGGAGGTACTGTTGGGAAGGGTATATGGGAGACAATTTGTAGAGAACGAGAAGGAATGTCATTATATATAAAAGATTTATCTTTTCCTCAAGTTGTAAAAATGAAGCTTAAATTAATCAGAGAATGGGCAGAAGAAAAAATACAATTTGATGAAACTTATCATAGGTTTCGTCATGTGTTTGATAACTTGGATTCTCTTGTTGATACTTATTGTAAAACCTTTTATTCTAATGTACTTCTTGGTGAACCATATGGATTTAGGTCTTCAAATACTTCAATAATCTTTGAGGGTTCTCAAGGTGTTCTTTTAGATCCTGATGTGGGTCTATCTCATAAATATACAACACCAATTACATGTTGTCCATCTCCTGATATTTTACCTTCTTTTATAACTAAAGATCAAATAACTATTAATTTTGTTTATAGATCCTATTTAACGAGACATGGTAAAGGTCCAGTAGGAGACTCTGTATTCAAAGAAATTCAAAATCCGTATGAAACGAATAGAAATAATTTGTTTCAGGGAGAATTTTGGACTTATGAATTTAATGAAGAACTTGTCTTATATGGAATAAATCATGTTCAATCCAAATTTAAGGGTTGGTATCCAACAAGAGCGATAGAAACTTGTTGTGATATATGTGAAGGGCATACATTAGCAACTCTTTGTAGTTATTCAGTTAAAACTTACAAGCATAATTTCAGCTCTATATGCAAGTAATTGATTTTATATACCCAGAGAAGTCGGAAGTAAAATATCGAATTGATACCTATCCTGACTCTCAATCTCATCTTGTACTTGAAACTGAATTAGATAGGAAGAAAACCTTGACAATTTATACTCGACTGTCTAATTTAAATGATATTTGGATTTTGATGCAAATAGCAGATATTTGTCATCGTCAAGGTATCCAGATTTCTCATTTACAAATAGCATATTTGTTTGCAGCTCGAACTGATAGATTATTTTCTTTCAATGAAGCCTTGGATTTGGAACTTGTTGGAAAATGTCTTACCTTTGTACAAGCGCAAATTACATCAGTAATAGAGCCACATTCTAGCAGATTAATTTCTGATGGAATAATTTTACCCAATCTGACAGAATCTGCAAAAGTACTTCCAAATAATATTCATGGTGCAGTTTTATTTCCTGACAAAGGAGCACAGAAACGTTATGAGGATTATTTTATGTTCGAGTCAATATATTGTGCTGAAAAACATAGAGTTTCAAAGGATAAATTGGAGGTAATAATTACTTCAGAAATAGATTCAAGTAAATCTATCACTGTTGTTGATGACTTATGTGATGGAGGAGGAACTTTCTTTGCAATTCATAAGGCACTGCAAGATAAAGGAGCTAAAGATATATCTTTGTGTGTTGTACATGCGATTCAGAAAGAGCCTTTGATAAAGCTTGCTCAACTTTATAAAACAATAACAATCTCTAATTCTTATAAGGATTGGGATAAAGAAGAACTTCCAAATAATATAATAGTAAAAAAAGTTTATGAATAAATTTAATGAAATTCTGAGTGCTACTGGTACTGCAGTACTCAAGAAACGTGCAGAGATTATTAATGCTGATGCTCGTGAAGCAGCAAAGGATCAAGTTAATCTCATTGAAAAGGAAATTCGGCAGATTAAATCAAAGATTATGAATCTTGAGGATCTGTCAATTAAATCTACTGAATCACTGGTAGTAGGCACAGACTTTAAAGCAGATGAGTGGGTAAGTCAAATGTTTAAGCTGCGTGATGATCTTCGTAGTGCCGAAATTTGTCTGGAAATTGCTCAGAAAATTTACAATGAGTATTTTACAGAAATTCCAGAAGTAGGCTGTGAAAAGGTAGCAGAATAATTCTAAGGTGGAATATTCCACCTTTTGGTTCTATAGTTTAATTGGAAAAACTTCAGAATACGAATCTGAGAACGAGGGTTCGAATCCTTCTAGAACCTCTAAAATAAAGGTATGAAAACTGTCTTATATAGAATACAATCAATTGAAGCTCCTGAAGGAGAAGGATTTAGGTATAATTCATTAAGAACATTATCTGACACAAAAGTGAATGAAGAAATGTGCTTAAGAAATGAATTTGGGAATCATTATTTGATTAACGATCCTGAATATTGAATTTGCGAGATTTTAAAAGAAATAGAAGATGATGTATAGTTTAGATGAAATAGGTATTTTACCTAGTTCAAAAGCTACTGATATTGTAAGTCGTAGTGAATGTGATCCTTTAGGAGATTTAGGAACCTATCCTATCTTTGTTGCTCCTATGACATCTGTAATTGATGAATCAAATTATCAACTTTTTACAGATGCCGATGTTCTTCCTATTATTCCCCGACGTGTTGATAATTTACAATTTAGACTTAATGCATGTAATCATGTATGGTGTGCATTTAGTTTAAAAGAATTTGAGACTTTCTTTTGTGAAGGAGAAGTAGCGGATGAGTGTCCTTTAGTACTTATTGATTTAGCTAATGGACATATGAAAAAAATCTATGAATTAGTCAAAAAGGCTAAGGAGAGATGGGGAACTATTATTATAATGGTAGGAAATATCGCACATCCAGATCTTTATTGGGAATGCTATGATGCAGGAGTAGATTATGTTCGAGTAGGAATTGGAACTGGTAGTGTGTGTACTACTGGAGTAAAAACTGGGATACATGCTTCAATGGAATGGTTGTTACGACATCTATCTAATTGTAAATCCATGATTAAAGATTCTCCTAAACCTAAAAAAGCTCCAAAAATCATTGCAGATGGAGGAATTTCTACAATAGATAGAGCTATAAAATGTTTAGCTTTGGGTGCAGATTATGTAATGATGGGCAAAATGTTTGCTCAGTGTACAGAAGCCTGTGGAATATCTAGAATTAAAGGAATTGATAAGGATCCACAACTTGCTAAATATCTTACAGCCCTAACCTTAGCTGAAAGAGATAGGATTCTTAATACAGGAAAGTATCCCAAAGAACGACTCTATTATGGAATGGCAAGTGAACGTGGGCAGAAAGATATTTCTAATACTAAAAAGGCAGAAGAAGGAATTGAGATCTGGGTTCCTATTGAATATTCTCTTGAATCTTTACTTTCCCAATTTGATTCTGCATTAAGATCAGCTATGTCCTATACTGGGTGTAGAACTCTTGAGGAATTCAAAAATGTAAAATGGGAGTATATGTCCCCATCAGAAAGAAATGCTTATTATAAGTAAATGGTTTTAACATATTAAAGACAAACTAAAATAAACAGATACTGTTTATTTTTAAGCCCCTGTAGTTCAATGGAGAGAACCTCAGATTTCTAACCTGATAATCCAGATTCGAATTCTGGCGGGGGTACTAAATAACAGGTGCAGTGGTTACAGTAAATAGGTTTGAGTCCTATTGAAAGGTTCGTTCGACTCAGATAGCACCTCTAATAACTTATATATTATGGCATGGATATATAGAGCTCAGAATGGAGATTTAATGTTCTCTAAAACAAAACCTGAAAAAGTCTATAGATTTAAATTTAGAAATGATCAGTTTCATAGTGCTGATGAAGATGTATATTGTAAACGACTATCTCCTGAATACATTATAAGTATACCAGTCTATGAAAGCCAGTTTGAATCTTCTGAGGAGCAAAGATTATATAGTCTTGAAGGTGGTGAACTTCTTACGAAGTTTTCTAAAAAAGATTGTGTTTTCGATTATGAATATAGTACAGGGTTTCCTGTTACATTTAAACCTGAAACTGTGGTTGCTTTGAAGTCAGTTATTGATTTAGATGCTATTATGCTTGAAAATGGATTAATTGAAATATAATATAAAATACGTAAAAACATATTGTCCTTATTGTAATAAGGATACAGTTCATGTAATTTGGACTGAAGATGGATATGGAGCTTCTGGTATAGCTAGAATCTTTTCAACTTTACTTTCTATGGGGATGTCAAATTTAGCCTACACTAAATACAGTAAGTGTGTTAGTTGTGGTGATATTAAAGAGCTATAATATGATAATTAAAGTTCAGGATGTTAAAGGACTGGCTTGTGTAAATTGTGTTTATCTTCCAACTTGGAAGCCTTGTGAATGTTGTATCAAACATAATTGCCTCGGTAACTTGATTTTTATAGAGTCTGATAAAGTTACTAAATAATAAAGAAATCTAAATGTGTCAATACTGTACTAGTTTTGTTCCCTTCCAGATTGAGGGTAGAGAATATGTTATATTAACTAAAGCCAATTATGGGGTTATTGTGAATGCTGATAATTGGACTAAAATTGGCATACATATTGGATTTTGTCCATTTTGTGGTCAACCATTTAATTCGTATTTAGAATGCAAACGTTACTTTGGGTAGATGATGCCCGTAATCCGCTTGAGGATGATTGGTTAAATTTTAGTCCAATTGGCCAAAATTGTCTTGTAATATGGGCACAATCTTATCAGGAAGCAATTGATTTTCTTGAAAAAGAATGGCCTGATGCAATTTGTCTTGATCATGATTTAGGTGAAGAAAAAAGTGGTTATGATATAGCTAAATATATTGTAAATCGTTGTATTGATGATGGAAGGAAACTTCCATTATTTGCAAGTCAATCTGCAAATCCTGTTGGTAGAGAGAATATTCTTTGTTTATTAAAAAACTACAGTAAACAAAGACTTATAGAACATGTGCAAAAAGTTCGTCAATATAAACACGACTGATTAACTGCAGTTCAGAATGGAGAAGACTTACCAAAGTGAAAATAGAACATTTTACCATATAACTTTAAGGAGTAATCTTGAAAGTATATTAAACAAAGGACTTATTCCAGTTCTAACTTATACTTTTAAAGAGTTTTTTATTGCTCCCAATAAGATATATGATTTATATAGAAGTATATTTTTAACTGGAATAAGTCTTTTAGCTGGATTGTTAGTAACATTTCCCCTCTTATTTGACATAATTGATATATCAGAAGAAATGGCATCTACTTTAATGATCGCTACTCTTATTCTATTAGGAACTTCAATTCTTTCTTATAATTTTGTTATATAATGTTGTATTGTAATATATGTGGAACTCCCCTTCGATATATAGGGGAGACTAAAGACTCTAATGGAAATACTATAAGTATTTATTCATGTCCGAAGTGTAATAAGTTGATTTATATTTAATATGTTTTTCGTTAATTTGGTTATATTAATTCTTTGTGGGTTTATTTTGGGATATGAAAGACAAAAAACAAATAAAGTAATTGGCATTCGTTCAGTTATTCTATTAATGTTGGGATCTTTTATATTTACTTATATTTCCACAAGGATAGGCGGAGACCCTTCCAGAGTTGCTGCCCAAATAGCTTCTGGTGTTGGCTTTATTGGTGCAGGAATTATCTGGAAAGATAAATCTACTAATATAGCTAATTTAACAACGGCAATTCTAATCTGGGTTATTGCAGCTTTAGGAAGTATGATTGCTATTGAATTATTTATGGAAGCAATTATAATAACAGGTATAATTTATATTGTACTTAAATTTAATTTCCTAAAAGATGTTTAAAGGTTTGGAGAGTAATCCTTGATGGCGATAGGGCTTGCCTGCTAAGCAATGCGTACCTTTTTGGTATGTGGTTCGATTCCACTGCTCTCCGCAAGAATAAAAACATAAATTATGAAACAGTTAGTAATTAGGATAATTTTAGAAACTGGAGATACATATGTCTTTAACTTTTCATATGTAACAATGTTTACATTTAATAAAGATAAACGTACAGCTTCAATAAACTTACTTGATGATAAGTATAAAGTTTTTAAAGATGTAGTTGAGCTTCAACTTGAGAACGTATATGAGTAAAATAGCAACTTTTTTTGGGCGGCAAGAACAGATGAGGCTTCTAAAGAATATTTAGATTCTGTCTATATAGGAAATATTCTTGCTGAATACGGCTACAGAGTCTATAACGGAGGTTATGGAGGATTGATGAAAGCTGTTTCGTTAGGGGCTAGCGCTGTTGGAGCTGAAGTAGAAGGCTTTACTTGTTCTGCATTTGGATTTACTAAAGGTAATCCATATTTAACCAAATGTACGGTAACTCCTGATATTTATCATAGACTTAGAATGTTAATTTCCTCAAGCGATGTATTTATTGTTCAGGTTGGAGGAATTGGCACTTTAGCAGAATTATGCTTAACACTAGATGAATGTAGACGACGTAAGAAAAAACCATTGATTTGTTTAATTGGAAATCATTGGCAATGGTTCCTAGACTGCCCATTAATTCAAGATAATGTGAAAGAAATGGTTACAGTAGTAACTGATATAAATCAATTACATTTATTACTATAAAAGAGGCCTCTGTGGTGGAACTGGTAGACACGCTACGTTTAGGCCGTAGTCTGAAGTAATAGTAGGGTGCAGGTTCGAGTCCTGTCAGAGGTACAAATATTTTAAATATGTTAAAAAATGAATAATACAAATTCTAATTCAACAACAACATTTCCAGTAGGATCAAATTTAGGAGGTGATCCAGGTCCCAAAGGCGATATGGGACTCCCTGGAGAATTAATGATTTCATGTCGAAATATAACTGACATATCTAGTATACCTAGTTTTACTATTAGTACTGAAGGTATATGTAGTTCTCCTTATACTTATAACAATTATACTATAACTAAACTTCCTATGAGTGAAGAACTTTATTTATATATAACTGGAGGCAAGGCTTGTGTTTCTACAATGCCTCCTACTTGGAATGAACAAGGAAAATGTCTTTGGCATGCAAAATGGTCCAGAGTACTTTCCATAGAAGGTGATTATGGACTATCTCGTCTTATAAAATCTTATATTGGTTCTGAACTAGATGTAATTTACACATATCTTACTATAAATGGATTTAATGTTTATGCTACTATTTTAGGACCTTCTGGAGAACTATTTGTAGAAAAGGCACCTATTAAAGGTAAAGAGAATCTAATTCATAGGAGTCGAAAGAAATAATAGAAAGGATTGCGCCTGACCCGAGGCGGGGGGGAGGTCTTCAAAACCTCTATGCTGTTGGTCCATCTTCAGCCCTGTGGGATCGTTACCTACCAGGCGTGCAAATAAGAAGTAAATATGACTATTAAGGAACAATGTATACATTTACGGGAAGAAGGAAAAACTTATAACGAAATTTGTACTATTCTACACTGTTCTAAAAGTACAGTTGCATATCATTTGAATACGACTACTAAGATAGCAGCTACAAAATGACAAAGCGAAAACAAATGTAAGGATTGAAAGTACAAATTTATGCATAGTTGTTCTAACTTTCTAAATCGAAGAGATAGATCTAAACATATCAGAACAATGTGTTCAGATTGAAATAAAAAGTTTAGAACTCACGTATCAGAGTTCAATAATAGATATAAAAACAAAGGAAATTTGGCTAATAAATGTTATTATAAGGATGTGTTAACATATCTTAATGGAACTAATGTTAAATGTTATTTAACAGGTACACCTATTGATTTGACAAAAGATGATTATTGTTTTGATCATATAGTTCCTGTATCAAAAGGAGGAACTAATGAATTATCAAATCTAGGAGTAACTATTCCCTCAGCTAATTATTCTAAACATGATTTAACTATAGAGGAATATTTGTCTTTATGTAAACAGGTTTTAGAACACCATGGGTATACTGTAAGTAAAACTTAAAAATATGACTTATAAACAAATTTTTATTGGAGGGATTACTATTCTGGGTATGTATATGCTACTGGGTTTGATGTTAAATTTCCCATGTAAATCAGAAGTGCCTCCAGTAAACTCTCCTGTAATTATTACAGAAGATTGTGATTCTCTTACAGAGTGGCAAGTTTTTATCATGGCACTTGTTGAAGTAGAATGTGAGAGAAATCCAAAAGTAAAATCTAGTAAAAATGCAATAGGCCCATTCCAAATTACTAAAATTTATGTTGATGAAGTTAATAACTTATATAACACTAATTTTGTGTTAGAGGATGCTTGGGATCTTGATAAAGCTTTAACTATATTTGAAATGATGAATGACCATTATAATCCAACTAGAGATATTGATAGAGCAATTAAACTACATAATCCTGGAGCTGGTAAATGGTATGGGAAAAGAATAAAAGATCGTATGGAACTAATTCGATTTAGTGAAGCACTAAGATTCAAAATTGTTGAACTTTACGATAATTAATATGTGGTGGTTGATTGGATTACTATTAGCTATTGCTATCATACTTAGTCCTATGTTATGGGCTATTTATAAACATATAACGTATGAGAAGTTGAATAACTAAAATTTTAAGTGTAGTTGCAGTTATTTTAGGAATAACTGTTTACTTCATGAATGTAAGGATAAATGATTTAAATAAATCATTAGATATATCCGTTAATAATGAAAAAGCATATTCAGCTGAAAATTCAGCCTTAAAAGAAAGTAATATAGTTTTCAAATTTGAGTTAGCCCAAATGACTCATATGAATGATTCTATTCTTATGAAAATGAGAGAAGTTACTCAAGAACTCAAGATAAAAGATAAGAAATTAGAATCTTTACAATATCAATTAGAGCATGTCTCTAAATCTGAAACTATTTATATTAGAGATACAGTATTTAGAGATCCTGATTTTAAATTGGATACATGTATTCAAGATAAATGGGCTAAGACATGTTTACATCTTGAATATCCTAATGAGGTGGGAATTTCAAGTGAATTTAATAATGAAAAGTATATTATTACTTCTTGGAAAAAAGAGCCAATTAAACAAAGAAAATGGTTTCTTCCAAGATGGTTTACAAAGAAACAAAAAATTATAACTGTTGATGTAGTGGATAAAAATCCTTATGTAACTACAGAAAAACAAAGATTTGTGCAAATTGTAGACTAATGGAATTAATAATACATACAAAATACGCTATAGGGCAAGAAGTTTATTTAAAGAAAACTGCTCTTGATTTTTCTAGAGGATACTTTATTGATGTAGAAGTTCCTGATACAACCCCTTATAGAATTACCTCTATTAGAACACATACATACCCAGGATACGTAAGTATCTATTATCGTCTTGATGGGAAACAAGAATCTATTAGAGAAGATAAAATATTTAGTTCTTTAGAAGAGGTAGAAGCTCATTGCAAACATGATTCCTAATAATTTTCTAGAAGAAGGTAAGAAAAAGGAAGCAGAGTTTGCTTCTGATTTTTGTAAAGCTAGAGGGTTATCATCTTCTTTGGTAGAGGAAGCTAGTAAGGAAGATGATATTTATCGTCACATTGATATTTGGATTGGGACAAACAGTTTTGATGTGAAAGCTGCAAAGAAAACTAATCGTTCTGATTCTCTTCCTAATTATTGTATTCATTGGATTGAATTAAGAAATGTAAATGGAGAAAAAGGATGGTTGTTTGGACAAGCAGATTATATAGTCTTTGAGTTAGGTACATCATGGTGTGTTTGTCCTAGAATTTCTTTAATACGTTCTCTAAAAGGTAAAATTGATTTTAGCAGTTTTACTACTGATAGAGAAGCTATGTTTAAAGTATACAGACGTAAAGGTAGACTAGATGCAATTGTCAAAGTTGACAGTACTTTTCTTGTTAAAATCCCGTCTAGTTTTATAATCCCTAAAGAATAAATTATGATGCTATTTTCTTTAGTATATTATTTAATTTGTGCAGGAATTATTCTGGGATCCGACAATGGGAAAACTTGGAAATTTTCTGATTACATACTTTTATTATTTGCAGGAGTCTATGCTCCTTTAAGTGTAGGAGTTTATATTGGTAAATTCTTAAAAGAGAACAAGGTATATAAGGAGGAATAACCTCCTACATGGTGTATATAGCTCAGTTGGTTAGAGTGCCAGATTGTGACTCTGGAGGTCGTCGATTCAAATTCGACTATACACCCTATAAAATGTGAATTATGATTGAGCAAAAATTGTTTCTTAAAATGGATTTTTATTTGCAGATGGGTTTGAAAGAGTAGTTCACGGAGAAAGAGGAGACTACATTGAATTAACTAAAGCACAGATTAAAATGATCTTGCTATCTAGATTTGGAAATAAAAATTGGGAAACCAGTACTTCTGAGGATATTTATTATTATTGGTTATTTCCTTTAGGATTTCCTGATGTTAAGGTTTATAAGCAATGTAAAACTGTGAAATATGCAGACTACAAAATAGGTTACTATTATATTTCACCTAATGAATTATTGAACTTTAAAGATCCAGAAAAATTGTTTTAAATGAAGATACTTAATATTGCACTTATTGCACATGATGCTCGAAAACAAGAGTTAGTTGATTGGGTTAGATTTAATGGAACAACATTATATTCTCATCATTTAATTGCCACTGGAACAACCGCTAAGTTACTTAGTTCCATTAGAGTAGATTTTGGAGATTATGATTCTGTTCACTGTTGTTATTATAATCAATATACAGCTCCTCTAAATGTAATTCCAGTTCTATCAGGTCCGCTTGGAGGAGATCAGATGATAGGAGCTATGATTGCTCAAGGGCAAGTTGATGTATTGATTTTCTTTTGTGATAATCTTATTCAACAAGGGCATCAAACAGATATATCGGCATTAACACGACTAGCTTCTTTATATAACATTGCTTTTGCTACAAATAGAACAACTGCAGATATGATTCTTACATCATCATTATTTGCTAATGAAGAATACTGTCCTGTGAAAACAGATTTCAGTAATTATTTAAATCGTAAAATTTAACTATGTCAAAGAGTCGCAAGCTTCCAATTTTTAAAGATAAAGGTCTTAAAGGAATTTATCACAGAATTATTAAAAGAAGAATAAAAAATTATCTAAAAAGTAATTTTTTAAGATTGCAAGATGAGGATTTTGATTGTAATATTCCCAATCCCAAGACAATAGTTAGCGACTACGATTATAGTGATTACACAATCGATCTACGTTATGAAAAAGGAAAAAGATGGGGAGATGAGTGGAAAGCTAAATTCTCTAGAAAATAGACGTATTTTGGATTACGTAAAAGCTGTAAGAAAAAAATCACGGGAAGAGGAAATCCAATTATATGGAAAACCTCTTCCCAAAACTAAAATTAAAGAGTCAAAAAAGATATATAAGAGAAATAAAAAATGGATGTATTAGATTTTTTTTACGAGGAGTTCGTTACATTCTGTAATGAACTCGGTTTAGTAGAACAATTTAATAAAGGATTGCATATAAAAGGCTATCGTTATGAGTTAAGCTGCAAACCATTTATTTTATCTCGTATAACTCCAGATATATTTAACTGTTCCTTACACTGGATAGACACTCCTAGTCCAAAGGATTTATCATGGAAGGAGGTGCATGAACTTTGGAGTAATAGGGAGGAAAGTTTAAAAGAAAAACTTAAAAAGAAAGCTCATACTCTAGATCCCATTACATTGTATTATTCTGACAGTGAATATGATTATGAAGAGTATTTACGTGGAAGTATACGAGAGTTACTATGGCAAGGACAGTTAGTTCCAATAAGAACTTTTGACACAATGGGGTTTAGGAAACCTCCCAAAAAAGGTGCGAGAGTTATTTCTTCTGTATCTAGTTGGATATTAACTTCTATAACTGAATGCGATGTTCCTATTAAATTTGAGGAATATGATTTGGATAGGAATATTATTAAAATGTCTGATAAGTTTATATCTGTAATGAAAGAGTTTCCCGCAGGATTAGATGCTATTTTAGAACTAAATCCTTCTCCGAAACTCAATTTTATTGATATAGACTTTAATACTGGTAAAGTTTCATATCTTCCGATAGAAAAGATTGAGCAATATTCCAATCCTTGGGAGAGCTCTAATAGGAGAACAACTACTATTGGAAGACTACTTAATAAATTTAATTGGAAACCTTATTTAGACAGATGTGATATTGAAAGAATATCTAATTTTGTTTCTGGATGGGGAGAAGAGCTAAATGTAGAAATTTGGGATTCTGAAAGAATTCGAGAGAGTTATTTAGAAGACAATTATGCAGAAGAACTTGACTGTATTAGTTCTACATTACATCATTCCTGTATGAGATTTCCAGAATGTCAAGATTTTTTTGAATTTTATGAGCGAGCTCATACAAAAATTGTGGTAGCTCTTGATGAGAAAAAAAAGATTTGCGCAAGAGCGCTTCTCTGGAAAATTAATGATTCTTTATATTTCTTGGATAGAATCTATTCTATTAGTCCTTTGTATAATGTAAAATTTGCAAAAATCGTTGCAAAACAATTTCCTATAGATTTTTATAAGGTGGGTAAAACTATATATGATATGAAAACTTACTCTGAATCACCTATTCCCAGTTATAGAATTTTCAGAGAAGACCTAGTTAACTATACTGGTCCTGTTCCTTATGTGGATACATTTTGTATATTTGATTCTGTACGAGGAGAGTTATTAACTACTTCGGGACTTTATAGACTTTATAATACTGAAGGACAATTAATTAATTTATAATATGAAAAATGCACGTTTTTATTACAGTTTTCCATTAAGCACTGTAAAAGCCTTAGTCGTAGGTACTCAAGATTTTAATCTTGATGATGTTGTTGGGTTTTATAAACATTCAATCCAACCTATGCCGAGAATCACCATTTGCAGTCTACTGAGTGAGGATCGTACTAAACTATCCTTTGGAGTAACAGTATGTTCAACTAAAGATCGTTTTATTAAAAAGGTTGGTCGTGAGTTAGCATACAAAAGAGCTCTTGAACATCCTTTTAAAGTAGCTGAGGTTACAAAAGATAATATTCGTGAAGTACGAATAGCTGTATCTCAAGCTATTGAAGAAGAAGTATGGTCAATGAATCCTAAAAAATTCTAATGGAATACGAAGTTTTAATTCATGGTAAAGTTTCTACTAAAAATGTAGACAAATTCAAAGAATGCTTCGAAAAAGCTTTAACAGATAGTGACTCCACCTTTATGGGAAAAACTTATATCTATGAATTTGCAGAGTATGAGGAGGTAAAGGATGATACAGAAAGCTAGAGAATTTGTTGTTCCTATTTTTGACGTTAAAGTGTCAATTTTGATTGGAAGTCCGCAATCTGTTGAGAATTATCTTCAAGATGTTCATAATAGAGTATTTGGACATAGTGCTCCGAACGTAGTTGCAGAAACTTTTTATTCTGATGAATCAGACGTTGATGAGTATCTATACATTGCATTATATGATGATACAGATGTGAAAGATTCTGCTTATAACGTTATACATGAATGTCTTCATGCAGCTCATAAAATTTGTATATTTAGAGGGATAGGACTTGATGAAGAAGTTCTATGTTATTTGCAGGGATTTTTAATTAATAAAGTATTTGAATGTTTGAATGCTGAACTGACGGTAGTTACAAACCATCAATTAACTGTGGAGGATACTCTGCAATCATAACCCAAAATGGAAAAGTTGTAAAAAAACTTTATAGGGGTTATAAAAATACTACTAATAACCGTATGGAACTTTTAGGGGTTTTAGAATGTCTCAGATATTTTGTAAATCCTGAACAAATAACCATATATTCGGATTCTCAATATGTAGTATCGAGTATTAACAACAAGCATCTTACAAAGTGGGTTGAAGACAATGATCAATCCAAAAAGAATCTTGATTTGTGATATCCGATTTATGAATTATTAAAGTTTCATACGGTTACCTTTGTATGAGTAAAGGGACATAATAACAATAAATTTAATGAGTTAGCAGATTTGTTTGCTACTCATGCAAGTGATTGCTTAGATTTACCAGAAGATAATGGCTCATTTTAAAATTAAAAAAATAGGAAATCACTGGTATCCATGTATTAATCATGAGTACGGCAGTGATATATCGCTAGATCCAAAAATTGAGAAGTATCTCAATAGATATTCCACATTATCTGGATACATAGATGAAGTTACTATAGAATTGGAAGAAATTCCAATAATTATAGAGGATGTTAATTTAATCTTCTTTAACGAGGCTGATATCACAAAGTACTATACTACTGATGATGATTTCAATCTCAGATTTGAAGTTAATGACCATGAATTTGAGATTGATGCTTATTTATTTGGATGTTTTGAATTACAATTCAATTTAAATTTTCATGAAAATCTCTATAAATTACATATCTGGTAATGAAATATGAAATCCACATAACGCAGATTACTCCTAATGGTTGTTATTTAGTGTATGCTAAAGATTACGAAACCGATGAGGAAATTGAAGAGATGACAGTGTATAATAAGAAGTTACGCTGTTTCATGACCAAGGAACGCAAAAACAATGAAAACAAAAACTGAGGCACAAGAATCAACAGAAAAACTAGACATTAAGAGAAGAAAGTGTACATTATCCGAAAATATTCAAAAGCTTTTATTAAGACAATTAAAGCACGAACTATATAATCATAATCTTTATATGAGCTTTTCTAATTTTTATGGAGTTCAAGGATTAGCTGTTTTGGAACAGTATTATAAAGAACGTGCAGATGAAGAATATCTGCATCATTCGTGGATTCGTACATATATGAATGAAAATGATGCAGCGTATATCTATCCTGATATTCCTGCAATTAGTGAAACTTTTGAGGATAACGTAACCCCATTTAAATTAACTGTAGATAAGGAAATTGAAACAACTCAACTTATCTATGAAATTGTAGATGCAGCTTTTGATGAAGGAGATTGGGCTACTTTTAATTGGTTAAATGGAGATAGTGATGAAACTGGTAGACTTGTTCAAGAACAAGTTGAAGAAGAATCTATTTCTCGTACAGCTCTAGATATTGCAATGGAGGAAGGTTCTTGGCTTCGTAAGGAGAAGTCCATTATGAATGCTTACAAAGGAGATGTTGATTAAGTTACCCGAAGACATTAATGATCTATATTTCTGTGGTAAGAAATTGCCCGCTACTATAGTAATATAGTAGATGTATTGAGAAAAACGGTAGAAAAATTTTGGCATCATTAATAAAATTATTACTTTTGTATACACAAAAATATAAAATTTATGGGAAAACAAAAGTATAATTTAATTGATGGGGATGATACTTTACTAGAAGAACTACTTGAAGAAAGAAACTATCTCCAGACTTGCTATGAAGAAATGTCTAAAAAAGGATTGGTAGAAGATTGGTATTATGGGCATTACCATAGTACTATGGATACTACTGTAGATAATACCAGGTTTCATTTACTTGGTATTAATTACCTTTCTAGATATTGTTATAATGATTACAATTAAATGTTGTTTAGTTGCTATTCAAACTGGACAATATTCTAAATTAGTGTTTGAGGATCTTAATCGAGATCCTTGTGACGATTTAAAATATGTTACTGTTGTAATGCTTCCCAATTGAGATTATAAGGATACTCTTAAAATCGGGGATATTGGATATTTACAATTCGAAAGTGTGGAAGCAGGAAAAACTCAGTGATATGATAGAGAAATACAAGATTTTGCAGTTTATAAATTTAATGCTAATTATTTTATAAACTTCATTAAACATAAAGAGATGAATAGTATGAAAGAATTTAAGTTTGATTAAATATGGGTACAGAATTTGGAGCTAAGTTGAAAGAAGCTATAACTGCTAAAGACAATGATATTAATAGTTTAGTGTGAAAGGATAAATCTGGAATGAATATCCGCTTGATGGATATTTCTCAGAACGAACTAAAACGATATCATCGTCATTGCGAGCAAATGCTAACTAATAGGGATATTTATAAACCTGGAAAATTAGTAATTCGTGAAAACATCCAAAAGTGTTGAGATTCTTGCAATGCTGAATTGTTTGCAAGGTACCTAATGCATGATTGTGAGACTGACATTAAAACTAATAAAGATCTACTTGATTTTATTAATGTACAAAGAAAAGTTAATAATGTAGATGTGGAAGATAGTATTTCTGTTTTATTTACAGGACTTTCTCCTATCTATGAGAAAGTTACAGTAGGAAAATTAATGGATGTATGTTTTGATAAACTTGATGTTCTCAACAAAAAGATGATTACAGATAAGTTTATTATTGCACAAGGAATCTGGCTCACAGATGAAGAAAAACGCGAACTTACAGAATTAGGGGCTGGAGGTAAAATTAGAAATAGAATGGAAGTTATTAAGGAAAGGCTTTGTCTTAATCCTGATATTAGGCTGCGTGTAAGTCCTACAGGATTGTCTTTTGCAGAATTCCGAGCCTTAATCCAGCTTTCCGATCTCCCCAGAATATCCTCTTTATCTACAATTGCTCTTAAAACTCTCAGAGACAAAGTTCTGCTTCTTTTAGATAATGATCTTGATTATCATATCAATAAATGGATGAAAATTAAGAAAGATATTGAACGAGTAGCAGAATATAAAAATTGGAATTTAGATTAGGTTCTAAAAATTTATTTTAGTAATTTTGGAACAAGTAAATACAACACTATTAAAAGCTCTATGCGAAATAGTACATCCTTCTAGACAGGAACAAGCTATGATAACTTATATACTTAACTTTTGTTATACAATAGAAGGTATAAAGTTTGAAATGGATGATGAAAATAATCTTTTTATCACAAAAAACACTACAAACCCAACAGTGTATCCTTGTCTAGTGGCACATCTTGATGAAATTCTACACTATACAGGTGTAAAATGTGCAAAAATCAAAGGAAATAAAATTTATGGTTATTATAAAAAGACAGGAAAACAGTGTGGACTTGGATTAGATGACTGTTTTGGCATCTATATTTGTTTACACTGTTTATATTGTCTCCCAGACTTAAAAGTTTGTTTTACAACCCAAGAAGAGATGGGTTGTATAGGAGCTGAAGTTGCAGGTTTAAACATTGATTTCTTTGATAATTGTAGATTTTTACTGCAAGCTGATAGAATGGGAGGTCAAGATTTAATTACACATACTAATGGTATAGATATTACTTCAGATGAATTTCTGGAAGATATAGATAGTCTTCTAGAAAAGTACAAGTACAAAGAGGCACGAGGTACAATGACAGATGTAGGAACTTTAAAAGAAAACATTAATTTGTCTGCGGTTAATATTTCGTGCGGATATTATTGCGCTCATACTCATAAAGAGTACGGCAACTTAACTGAGTTAAATAATTGTTTAAACTTTATTTTAGATATTATCAAACTTAATGATAAAGTTTATGAGCACACTGCTGATCTCTCTGGTTCATATCCTAGGTATTCTGATTTTAGTTGGCCTCCTGGAGAAACAGAACATGTTTATGCTTATCAAGACTCTGATGAAGCTTTTTATGAGAATTTAGCAGATAAATGTGCAAATTGCAAAACTTATAGATGCGATGAGTGCAATTACTATTGACGTGACTAATGGATAAAACTCAACGTCAAAGGTTAGGCGTTCAAAAATGAATTAATAATAAAGGGAACGGAATTTGGGTTTGAAGTACTGGTGTTGGAAAATCATTTGGGGCCTTAATGGCTTGTGTAAAGTTACTAAAAGTCAGACCAGATGCTAAAATCCTAATTTCTGTACCCACGACAATTCTTAAAGAACAATGGTTAAGAGATGTAGCTAAAACTAAATTCTTTGGGAATGTTACTGTTGAGATTATTAATTCTATTTTAAAAAAATCCTGAAAAGTAGATTTTTTAATAATTGATGAACTTCATACTGCTGTGTCAGAGCAATCTATAAAAATATTTGATCAGGTCAAGTATGATTTCTTTTTAGGATTAACAGCTACTTTAGAAAGGCTTGATGGAAGAGAAGAGTTACTTTCCTTATATACTAAAGTAATTGATGTTATTACAACTGAAGAAGCAATAAAAAATGGATGGCTATCCCCATTCAGATATTATAAAGTTCTTGTGGATGTTGATGACATGGAGGATTACTATGTAATGAATCAAAAATTTAATTCTGTTTTTGCATTTTTTAATTTTGATTTCGATGCAGCAATGAAATGTGCAACAGATTGAAAGTTCCGTAATAATTATGCTTATAAGATGGGATATAACAAGAAGCAAGTTTTAAGTTCTGCTATGGCGTGAATGCAACTAATGCAAAAGCGTAAAAAATTTGTTATGTCGCACCCAAAAAAATTCGAAATTGCTAAAAAAATTATAGAAGCAAGAAAGGATAAGAAAATTATTACTTTTTCAGCAACAATTAAGGATGCAGAGTCTCTGAAAGTGGGATATACTCTTCATAGTAAAAAGAAAAAAAAGGAAAATTCCGAAACTATTGCTTTATTTAAAGCGCAGTCTTCTGGTGTACTTAATACTTCTAAAGCTGCAAACGCAGGGTTAGATTGCCCAGATATAAATTGCGAAATTAGAATTAGTGGAACTAGTTCTGGTATTGATGCAAAACAAATTCTTGGAAGAGGATTACGTTATGTTAGTAACAAGATTACTGAAGTCTTCACTTTAGTAATTAAAGGAACTAATGAAGAGGCATGATTTAATAAGGCACACCAGGGGATTTCTTATATTACTATTACTGAAAGCCAACTTGATTTAGTTTTAAAAGGAGAAGAAGTAATCACAAGAAAACGAGATGATATAATCACTAATTATAGATTTTAAATAATACTAAGTATCGTAATGACCGTAGGTACTTAGGTTTGAATTTAACTTCCAAAATCATATAAATGGAGTTAAATACAATACTTAATATAATGGCTGAATATCATATTAGTGCAGATGAATTATTACTAATATGATTAACTCTCTATGCTCGGGATGAGGAGGGTCATTCTGAGCTTTTCTTAAAATGGTGGACAGATTGTGAAGGAAAACAAAAGCTGAAAACCATGTTTGAAAGTTTAAAAGAAAAGTCCATAATCAAGAAAAATTATAATCCAGAGTCTTATATACCTAATGAGATTGAATTTAATAAGAATTTTCTAAAAAAGTATTATAAACAATCAGGAGTTCTTGGGAAGGAATTATTTGATAGCTATGAACCATTCATTCAGATTAATGGAAAAATGGCTAGTCTTAGAAATATTGCTAAGAAATTTTATACTTTAGAAGAGTTTTATTTTTATTATTCTTCTCAAATAGGACATAATCCAGAGAAGCATAAAGAAGTTATGGAAATTTTGCGATGGGCACGTGAGAATAAACTTTGTAAAGTTTCTATACTTGAATTTGTTGCTTCTCATAAGTGGAATGAATTTGCACAGATGAAGGCTGAAGGATTTAGTCCTGACATTGGTACTTCTTTTGATGTATATCAGGATTTTTAATGGAGGATCTAAATTTACTTTGGCATTTAATTGAGCAAGGTAGAAAAGGAGAAAATAAAGGTTTATCAGTAGGATTGCCAAAATTAGATAAAATTATTGGGGGAATACAACCCTCAAGATATTATTGTATATCTGGAGCTTCTTCTGCAGGAAAAACTGCTTTAGTTTTGTATTTTATTTACCGACTTTTTAAGGATTATCCAAAAGAGCCTATATATCTTGTATATTTTAGTTTGGAAATCGGTTCTGAGGTACTTTTGGCAAAACTTATGGCTTTGTATTGTGCTGAAGAATTTGGTGTATATCTTACTATAAATGATATTCTTTCTTTTGATTCTATTCTTAGCGATTCTGATTATCAGTATCTTAAAAAAGCAAGAGATTGGGTAGCAACTCTAGGTTCTAGATTAATTATTCTTGACAAGGGACTTAACGCTCGCATTCTTTATAAAGAAGTATGCGAATTAATGAAAAAATTAGGGACTGTAGAACAAGTTGGAACTAAAGAAGTTTATGTTCCAAAACATCCTAAACAGAAGGTAATTGGAGTTATTGATCACATGTCACTAATTAGGCCTGAAGAAGGTAGAACTCTAAAAGCAGAGATTGATCTTACTTCATCTTTTATGGTTACACTAAAACGCAAGTTTTATCTTTCTTGAATGGCTTTAATGCAACAGAATAGAGAGTCCTCCTCTATGGACAGAAGAAAAGCGGAACTTAATGAACCAGGTTTAAATGACGTAAAAGATTCAGGAGGACCTGTTCAAGATAGTGATGTAGTTCTTCAATTATATTATCCTGCTAGAGATAAAATTCCAACATATAGAGAATATAAAATTCTCGGACCTCATAGTTTAGCTGGAAGATTCAGAAGTATTATCGTATCTAAGAATAGATATGGTATTGCAGATAGAGTAATAGGATGTGGATTTTATGGAGAGGTCGGATGATTTAAAGAACTTCCTTTAGGAAGAGATATCACTGATTTCACAAAATATCTAGATATCAATGCTAATATTAGAGGTATAGATACAGCTGTAGTAGATACAGTAGAAAAAGATAGAAACAACATTGTATATAGTTTATCATAATATGTCTATTGTATTGCCAACAGCGAAGGTTCCCGCTGAAACTCAGGATCCTAAAAATTTAATTTTATTTGGGCTTCCAAAGGTAGAAACCTGCCCTTTATAATAGTAATATTATATCGAATTGGGGAAAATCGGTGGATGCTAAAATTTAGTTTTTGGTTTGGGAAATAACGGTAAAATAATTATATTTGTACTATTATAATTAATAGTATTAAAATATGAAAATAAATCAATTGAAATATACAGAAGAACAAATTAAACTATTTGGAGAGTATTATAAACAAGGATACTCTTTAAAAGAAACTTCTGAAAAGTTTAATGTAAATTACCATACATTGAAGCAAAACTTAATTCGATTTGGTTACCGCAATCCAAAAAAGAAACTAGATCATCAAAGAGTTGAAAAAATTTGTTATTTTGATAGTATTGACACTCCTGAAAAAGCTTATATTTTAGGATTTTTATTTTCAGATGGATATATTTCTAGAACTCCTTATGGTATTTCCATAGGGCTAGCTTTACAATCATCTGATAAATATATTCTTGAATACATAAAACAAGAATGAGGTATTAAAAATAAAATATCAGAATATAAAAATAGTGTTAAGTTACAAACAACAGATCGTTATTTGTATAATAGATTATTAGAACTGGGAATTTATGAAGATAAATCTCATAAGGACTTTGTCATTCCTAATATAAAAGAATCTTTAATTAATTCCTTTATTCTTGGATACTTTGATGGAGATGGTTGTATTACCATTAAATCAACAGGATATGTAAGTATTAGTATTTGTTGTAATTCAAGAATGTTTTTAGAATCTGTTCAAAGCTATTTAATTCAACAAAATATCTTTTCTAGACCTATCACTACAGAACATAGGGCTAAACATCCGTTATATGTTCTATATATAACTAAAAGAAAAGATCAAAATGCGTTTAAGGATTTAATATACAGAAATAGCACTATTTTTCTAAAACGAAAATATAACAAATTTTTGCAAATACCGAGGTAAGTTAATTAATAATATAATTAACCACCGTAGAGCGTAGAAGGTGAAACTATTAATAGAATATAATCCTTCCAAGAGTCCCTGACATCCAAATAAATTTTGGATGAAAATGTACGCCGAACTTATAGGAAACTATAAGAAGTTAAGATAAAAAACTTAACGATAACAATTTGAGGAAAAACCACCATCCTTAGTACATTAGAAAATAATCTTATTTTAGATTTTGAAAATGGTTCTACATATGTAGATGCTCTTAAAGTTAAAATTAATAATCTTAAAGATTTAAAAGAAACTATTAAGGCTATTAAGGATGCAGGAAAACCATATACTTATATTACAATTGATACAATTACAGCCTTGGAAGAAATGACCAAAGACATGGCTCTTAAAATGTGGCAAAATTCGCCTCAATTTACTACAAAATATGAGGTGAAAGATGTTACTCAAGTTCCTAATGGTGCAGGATATTCTTTTTGGAGACAGGCTTTAGAAGCTGTAATTGACTTGATTGCATCTGCTGCTCCTAATCTGATTATTTGTGGTCACGTTAAGGACACTGCATTATCTGAAGGACTTGATGGGTCTGTAAAAGACTTAGATCTTGTAGGTAAAACCAAACGAGTTTTATCTGCTAAATCTGATGCAATTGGGTTTGTTCATCGTGATGAGGAATCAAATTTGTGTATCAATTTTGGTATGAATGGAGAAGTACTGTGTGGTGCTCGACCAGCTCATTTAGCAAATAAAGATGTTATTGTAGCTGAATATCAAGAAGATGGTACATTTGTATCTCATTGGGAAAGAATTTATCCATCCCTGGCTAAATAAGTTATATGCTTAAAATAACATTTAATTTCGACGAAATAACAAAGGCTATTACTAATCTTAAATGTGAAGAAATTAAATCTCCAAAGATTAATTCTAATGGCCAACCTATAGTTGAAGTAGGAGAAAATAAATTAATTATTTCTCCTGAAGCAGTTGCTTTGATTGAGGCATCTGCTGGAGATAGAATTTCAATTGCCTATTCTCAAAAATCTAATGAGGTAACTATTCCTCTTATTGGCAAATCAGAAATGTTTGCAGATAAGGATGCAGGGAATAAGCTAACTAAATCAAATACAGTCTCATTCAAAGGAAAGCAAAGAACCATGTTGTTACAATATGGTACTATATTCAAATTAGAACAAAGTAACAGAGAGCAAGTATTTAATCTAATTGCAGTTACTGAAGATTCTAGTCCTGAATTGGCTTCTGAAGAACTAAAAGAAGAAACTATTGATTTAGATATAACAAATTTTGAAGAATTAGATAATTTACCTTTTTAAATAAAAAAATAAATAATATGGGAATGTATGATGCTACCAGCGCGGCTCGTGCTGAGGTCGTGCCTGCGGCGAGCTATTTGCGTGCAGGTATTCACAATGTAAGATTTACTGGTGTTGAAAAAGGAACTAGTGAATATTCAACAATTGATTTCTCTTTCGAGGGAATTGATGAAGGGGAAGTAGGAGCTATTCATAATGAACGTATGTTTGAGCCTAAATCAGCAGAACGTATGCCTAATCGTTTTAATTCTGCAATTACTGATCCTTCTCAGTCAGAGCAGTTTATGTGTAAACTTATGCAAATTATTTCTGCTCTAAATCCTACAGTATATAAGAAAATTCAGGATGGAACAGCTAAGTTTGCACCAAGTGATTTTGACACTCTTATTAAGCTTGTCAAGAAGATTCTTGATCCAGCAGTTGGAACAGAAGTGCAAATTAAGCTTCTACCTAATGGACGTTTCTGTGGATTCCCTGGATTCCCTGCTGGTATTAATAAGAACGGAGATCTTTTCCTGCGTACTTCATTCATTGGACAGGATTTAACTCTGTCTGCTTATGAAAAAGCTCAAATTGATAAGGCAAGTGCTGCTCAACCTACTAATATGGCAAACACTACTTCTGAGCTTGATAGCATGCGTCGTGATATTGATGAACTAGACGATACGTCTTCTAGTTCGATTGATGATGAAGATGATTTGCCGTTCTAATTAGAAAATAAATGCAGTTTACATTAGGACCGATTACTGTTACTAAAGAACTAATTCTTAACAGTGTAAGTGAAGAAACTTTGATGGAGCATTATTTAGGAGTCCCAGTGAAGAAGGGACTCCTAAAATCTCCATTAAGACAAGATAATAAACCCACTTGTGCTTTTTATAGAAACAAAAAAGGAGATCTTATATTTAAGGACTTCCGTGGTGATTTTTCAGGTAATTTCATTTCGGTTGTAATGTATAAATTTCAATGTTCTTACGGGAAAGCCTTAAATATTATTGCTAATGACTTTGGAATAGTCTCTCGACCTAAACTGCAAGTTAATCCCCCTCTTATTAAATACACAAATAAAAAGTTTGAGGAAACACAAGAAGCTATTATACAAATAGAAGTGAAGGATTTTGAGCAGTATGAGTTAGATTGATGGCTAAAATTTGGAGTTACTAGAAAGATATTAAGGAAATTTAGAATATTTTCCTGTAAGAACGTTTTTCTAAATGGAAACATATTTCATCTTCATAAAGATAAACAATTAGTTTTTGGATATTTTGGAGGTATTCGAGAAGATATTGAACGCTGGAGAATATATTTTCCTGGCAATACAAAGTATAAATTTATATCTAATTGAAAATCTTTTAGGTTGCAGGGAGCACATGCTCTTCCCAAAGAAGGAGGAGAATATCTTGCAATTACTAAATCTTTAAAAGATGTTGCATGTTTATATAGTTGTGGTATTACAGCTATAGCCCCAATTTCTGAGAACTGTTTTGTAACAGAAGCTCAATTTGAAAGGCTAAGTAAGAAATTTAAAAAAATTATTCTCTTTTATGATAATGACTCGGCTGGAATAACCCATATGAACAAGTTTAGAAAACAATTTCCAGATGTTTATGTGTTATGAATCCCTCGTCATTTTGGCGCGAAAGATATTTCTGACTATTATAAGAAGTATGGTAGGGAAAAAACACTGAACTTAATCGAACAAGCTAAACTTAAGGTTAATGCCGAAGAAGAAAGAAGAAGAAAGTCCAAAGAAGAAGAGGTCTAAATCATACTCTAGAACTAAAGGACATTCATATGAAACTAAAATAGCTAAGGAACTTAGGGAATTAGGATATGAAGGAATTGTTACCTCCAGATCTGAATCTAAATCTACTGATGATAAGAAAGTAGATTTGATTGATACTCAAAACCAATTTCCTTACTATGTTCAGTTAAAGTGTACCCAGACCACTCCAGCATATCATCAAATAAGTGCAGAGTGTCCATTAAAGGATAAACCATTTATTTTAATCTGAAATAAACAAGTTAAAAAGCAGACTAATATTTGCTCAGCTGGAGAAGTTGTTATTATTCCTAAAGAAGAATTTTATAAATTAATTAAATTGAAAGAGTAGAAGAGGGATCTTCTACTCTTTTTGTTATATGAAAACATTATTTGTATTTCAAATTCAATCATTTACTGATGTGGTTACAAATAGTTCTAGTGAGCTGTTTGTATTTACTGGAACCACTGGAGTTGTAAGTGATATATTAGATTCTAATGTTCCAGGATGGGAGCACGAATATGATGACCCACAGTCAGTACAGGATTTAAGTCCCAACTCTTTAGAAACTTATCTTTCTTATGCTTACGACAATTATGATTGGAACTGGGACAATAAACGAATAACTAGAGAAACAAGTAGACAAACTCGTTGGGCTAGAGAATTTAATATTGACCCAAATGATCTTTACAAAAATTATAAAGAGTGGGATCCAAATTCTGAAAAATGGGAAATTTCTCGATTACGACTCAAAGAAGGTTGGGATAAACTCATTAAACAAAAGCTTAATCCAAATTTAGTTTTTGTTTTTTCAAAGTATGAAAATCCAGATTGGGAAAGACAAGAAATAATGGAAACTTTCGGAACTAGATATCATTTAGGATAATATGGAGATTAAATTACATATTCAATCAGAATCTGCTTTAATTACAAACTCATCAAGTGAAATCTTTTGTACCATATCTTCTTTATCTGAAGATTCAATAAAAATGGTTCAAGAGTATCTTAATTCATTTCTTCCTTATAACGTGGAATATTCAAGTCCTTCTGATATTTTTACTATAAACGAGTCGGAATATGTTATTCCATTTAAGATTAGTTATTCGGAAAATCATGAAGAGACAGGAAGACAAATGTATACTTTAATAAAACAATTATTAAAGGAACATTTCCCAGGAGATAACTCATTTACAGTTGACGATGGAAGCGATTATAATTAAACTTCAAAGCGTGAGTGATATTATCACAAATTCCTCCTCTGAAATTTTTCAAATAAAAACAGAAATGCCAGAGCATACTTTTTATGGGATATGGACTCGGCTTTTAAATAAATATGAAAAAGGATGAGATCATTCTGGAATTAAAGATACATATCTGGGATATTTTGAAGTAGAAAATGAATATATTATACTTAGATTTCCTTCTATGTGTAATATAGGATGGGAGATGCGCGAAGCGCTTGAAGAAATATTTGGAGAAACAAATGTGGACTACTTTTCATATTAAATTACAGTCTGTTTCTGATGTTATTACAAACAGTAGTACAGAAATTTACACAGTTTGTACAGAATATACTTTAGATAGATTAAAGGATATTGTTAATAGTATTTTGGAAATTTCTGGATCTTCTCTTAAAGCTGATGATTTATTTACTTTCGAGTTAGAGGAAGAAACAACTAATTACTATAGCGATTTTTGTGATAGAGGATATAAAGTTATCCCAAAAAAAGAAACTTATACTAAAGCTGCTAAATATTTATCTGATATAATGGATATTTTTGAGCAGGATGTTTGTTATAATAGTTAAAAATGAAAGATTGGAAAGCATGGGGAATTAAGAGAAGAGTATTTCCCGATAAAAATTATAATGCAATCTGGCATAATCTAAAAACTATTAGATTAGGTTCAGGACAAGCTAAGGAATTGGATTATCCAGAATTTTATGATGTAGGAATTAATACTCTTTGTAATTTAGGATGTCCATTTTGTTATGTTGGAGCAACAACTAAGGGAGTAAACCATAGCTATATTGCTGAAAAAGCCAAATTCTTTTTTGGAAGTATGTCAGAAAATGAAAAGCCTTTTCAGATTGCTATTGGTTCTACAGGAGAACCCACAATTCATCCTGAATTCTGCAAATTTCTGGAAACTATTTATAATTTAGGAATTGTTCCTAATTATACTACTAATGGAATCTCTTTAGCTAAGTATGATGGCAATGCTGAAGAAATTTTAATGGCTACTTCTAAGTATGTAGGAGGAGTTGCAGTTTCTGCAAATACCTGGAACCCAGAAATAAATTCGGCTTGGAGAAGTGCAGTAGTACTTTTACACAAATTCGGAAATACCAATATTAATATTCATTATATAATTAGTGATAGGAAATCTGTTGATGATTTTATTGCAATTTATAATCAATATAAAGATATTGTTCTTTACTTTGTGTTACTTCCTTTAATGCCTTCTGGTCGTTCAGTTGAAAAATATTCACAAGAAGCATTTGATTACCTTCTTGAACAAGATATAGACTTTAAACAAATTGCATTTGGAGCTCATTTCTATGATTCCTTATGTAACCAAGATAAGTTAGGATGCTATTTATATCCTCCTGAAAGTCTATCTAAGAACCTTATTCTTGGGGATAAGATTTTAGTAACACCAAGTTCTTTTAATCTTACTCCAATTAAGAAAATTGATTTTAATTATGAAAGCTTGTAAAGTAATTTTTAGAGACGAAACTTTAGCACAAGATAGTATTGTAGATTGTTGGTTAAATGAAACTGGTGATCTAGAATTTAAACTTTATTTTGATCCCCCAGTAACAGAAAACTCTAATTTGGGTTCATTGGCAGGACAACTGTGCTATAGTTTTTGTAAGGCTTTAAAAGATGGATAAAATTATATTATTAAATGCAATTGTCGGAAGTCAGGCGTATGGAACAAATACACCTGACTCCGATATTGACATGAAAGGAGTTTATCTCCAGAACCCTATGGAAATCTTAGGAATGGATTATAAAGAACAAATCAATATAGATAAGGATACTTGTCTATATGAGATTAGGCGATTTTTACAGTTACTTTGTAGTGGAAATCCTACTATGTTGGAGTTACTGTACATTCCTGAAGATTGTATTTTAGAAAAGCACCCTTTGTGGGATATTGTATCAAAACATAGAAGTGCATTTCTAACTAAACAGTGTTATTTTAGCTTTGCTAGATATGCATATCAGCAAGTAGAAAAAGCTAGAGGTTTAAATAAGAAAATGAATTGGGAAGCTGATAAAGTAACAAGAAAAAGACCAATTGATTTCTTAAAAGTAATCGATGGCTGCAAAACGTATCCTTTAGCTCAATGGCTAAAGAGTAAAAAGATGCATGAGGATTGTTGTGGACTTTCTAAGGTCAATGATTCAGAAAATCTATATGCTCTATGGTATGATGATATTAAAGAAATTGCTAAAACAAAGGATCTTTCTAATCCTAGATATAAAGATTGGAAAGATTTTGGGTATAAAGGAGTTTGTAATGATGTTGATATAGTTCTTTCAGAAATCCCTGAATGGCAAATCTCTATGTGTAGATGTAATCTTTATTATAATAGAAATGGTTGGAAAGAACATTGTAAAGATTATAATTCTTACCAAACATGACTGAAGGAAAGAAACACACAAAGATACATTGATGTTCAAAACCATGGACAAAAAATTGATGGTAAAAAATATGCTACATTGTACAAGACTGTTACAATGTGCTAATGATATTTTAACTCTTAAAACTATTAATGTTAGAGTTAAAAATCCTGAATATTTATTGTCTATCAGACACGGAAAAGTGTCTTTAGAAGAATTGCTTGAATCTGCAAAAAGTCAAATTAAAGAACTAAAACAAAAGTTTGAAGATAGTGATTTACCAGATTCAGTAGATCAAGATTTGGTTCGATCAATATTAAATGAAATAAGAAAAGAATCTTTAAATTTATTTTAGATGAAATCAGAATTTATTACGTTGCAATTACTCTCAGAAAGCTTTGAAGGTAAGCTGGAATGACTGGTTAACAATAATAGTGACAAAATAGCTAAACATCTTTTAGAGGCTAATCAACTTATTAGACTTTATAACAATACAATTAAGGAAAACAATAAAAATCCATTATTTCCTGTTCCAGAATCCATTTTATCAGGTTATATAAAAGAGATTAGTACAAGATTGTCTGATTATGGAAGACAGTTAACTCTTAAAGCTGATGCTTTCGAGGTTTCATTTCTCCCTAAAGGTTGTACTCCAGAATATACTAAAAGTGGTAAATGGGCTAAAAAGAATAGACAATCAGGAAAACCTGGGAAAATTATTCAGAAAGTAATTGGAGCAGGAGTTTTTTCCAATTCTGACTATGAAAAATTTGTATATGCTCTTAAAGCACTATGGTCTTATGGAGGATATGATATCAAATTGGTAAGTGGGGAAGATATTCGATATTGGTATAATTCTGAACATTACTATGCTACTACAAATACACTCGGTAATTCATGCATGTCATATAAAGAATGTAGTGATTACTTTGACCTTTATTGTGAACAGCCTGAGTGTCAAATGTTAATTGCTTTAAAAGAAGATAAATTAGCAGCTCGAGCCTTAGTATGGACTATCGGTGAGAAGGTATTTATGGACCGAGTATATTATATAGAAGACTCTTTATATAATATCTTTGTAAATTATGCCCAGGAACAAAAATGGTATATCCGTGTAGATAATTGTTTACTTAGTGATGGTTGTGATCAAGCTTTTCTTTCTCCAAATGATGGATATACTGAAGCTGTAGAGGAGAAATTTGTTTTAAAATTGTGTAGAATTTATGATCAATGGCCTTATATTGATACTTTTCGATACTTAGACCTTGACAATGAAGTTCTGACGACTTATAGTAGGCGTGATACTTATGCATGTTCATTTACAGACGGAACTTATCAAGATTCAGAAGATTGAGAGGAATACGAATGTCCTAATTGTGGTTGCACCTATTCTGATGAAGATGATATGGTTTATTCAGAATATTATGATGAGTCTGGATGTCCTAATTGTATGGAATGGTCAGACCTCATAAATGATTGGGTTCCTGATTGTGAAGTTGAATATGTTATAACTAACAGTGGGTGCAGCCATGTTTGTGGTCATAGGTATTTGACAAACCATCCAGAATCATTTATCTTGATTGAAGGTTTTTGGTATTCAACTGACTTTGAAGGACTAATTAAGAATGATGATGGAGAATGGCAGCTTAAAGAATCAAAATAATTTAAACAATGAAAGAAAAAATCCGATATGATTTAGTTCCAGCTCATGGAATTAAAGAAATATCAAAGGTTCTAACTAGTAAGTTAGATACATATGAAGAAAATCAGTGGAAAAAAGGGATGAAATGGACAGAAGTCCTTTCATCTCTTAAAAAACATCTTAATGAATTTGAGATGGGAAATGATTACACTGAAGAGGGACTGCTCAATATAGCAGAGGTAGCTAATAATGCATTAATTTTATGTGAATTCTATCATATCTATCCTCAAGGAGATGATAGAATTATGGCTCCCACAACAAAACCTGTAGTTGCTTTAGATTTAGATAATGTGGTCTTTGATTTCAATGGTGCTTATGAAGCTAAATTTGGAACTAAAATGAATCCATATTGGAAGGCTAACTATGAAATGTCTGAACATTTAAAGCAATTAGAAAAGGATAAAGAATTTTGGATTAATATCCCAATCTTACATAAACCATCTTTTGAAGTAGATTACTATGTAACTGCTAGAAATATTCCTGTTGAGTGGATTGAGGAGAGTTTACAAAAAAATGGACTTCCATGTGCCCCTGTTCATGTTGTTCCATGGGATCAGAGTAAATTAGTACATTTACAAGACTTGAAAATCGACATATTTATTGATGATAAAATAAAATATTTTTTGTAGTTTTTCTAATGAAAATTTCATATATTTGTATAAAGGATTTAAAACAAATATATGCTATGAAAATAGAAAAATATCTAAACCAAACACAAATTTTGGAAACCTGTGATAAAATCCGAAATGGAATCACAGGAGAACAATTAGCAAAAGAATTAAATATTGCGCATAGTACTGCCTGTAGATTATTTAATCAATTAGTAGATAAATATAAACTTAATGATGATATTTATATTCCTTATCATCCTTCATTAAAGCCTCTTTCACAAGAGGAGTATGATGTTCTAATTGGAGGATTATTAGGAGATACTTGACTTGGATATCTAGATAAGTCAAAACATGTATCAGGATCATTTACTCATAAGTTAGAACATGAGGATTATGTAAGATATAAATATAAATATCTAAAAAGATTGTGCTCTATTCCAACAATACATAATAAATTTGATAAACGGACTAATCGGGAATACCAGCAAGTATTCTGTAAGATTGCAACAAATCCTATATTAGACCCCATTGTAGAAGCATTTTACAAAGAAAAAAAGATTGTAAATCAAGAATATATTGAAAAACTATCCCCATTAGGAATAGCAATTTGATATATGGATGATGGAGGCCCTGCCTCATATGGGTACAAGTTTTCAGTAGACTGCTTTGAACTAGAAGATATTAAAAAATTATCTAATTTATTGTCAAGTAAATTTGGAATAGGTAACACAATTTATAGTAATCAGAATAAGGTAATTCACATTGGATCTACTTATACGACGCAATTTAAAAAATTGATAGAACCTTATATTTGTGAATGTATGAAATATAAATTACAAGTTTATAAATCTAATAATGAACAATGCTGTTTGGTTAGCATTTAATATATGTCATCATTAAACTCCGTGAATCTGGGAAAGTCTGACGAGATAACCCTAATCTAAGTATTCAAGAAATTGAATAAAAGATCAACGACTAGTAGATACTGTCTTAACAGGTGATGCTGAAGAGAATGAACTACCACGAGTGCGGAGCAGTAGCCTATGTATATCAATACTTAGTGGTTACTGAAGAGATAGTCTGAACTATACAAATAAATGAAAGTATAGAAATATAGGATAAAGAGCCTATATGATAACAAATTGAAATATGAAAATTATAAGGAAGCAACTGATGCAGGTATTTTTTGCTATTTAATGGATGCTCCTCATAATCAGTATTATAATGTTGGTCATAGGAGAATTTATAATCTTGATATACCGATTAAATAATGGAAGAATTTTTATTAGATATCCTCGGATGGGAACGTTCTGAGGCAGATTGGTTATTTAAACTATTCCATAAATTTGGGGCGATTGGGGATAGTTTTTGTGTTATGTGTGACTCTGCTGGTATGGATGCTTATGAATGTGTTTATAGTGACAGAGTTGAACCCGAAGCTTTAGAGACTGTATTTTTGCAGAATTTGTTTGCAAGTAACCTAGATAACACTGATTTTATATTGCCAAACAATATAACATGTGTTAAAGATGTTATACTAAAAACAGATCATGGCAAACTTACAGAAGAAATATATGATGATGATTATTGTTCATTATCACATGAAGATCTTACTAAAGCCCATAAGCTTATTTTAGAACTTGAGGAGTTTTATAATTCTTATCATTGCTCTAAAGACTCTTTGAAGAATTCTTCAGAAAAGCAAAAAGAAATAGTTAATATTCCTGCAGGTTTTACTCTTGAGGAATTTGTATTTAAAAATGTATATGGACATAAAACTCGCCGACGTTAAATTAACCCCATTGCTACATACAGTTCAAAGGTTAAAAATCTCAGATGAAGAATACTTTTCAAGTAAATATAGTGAATATATTTCTAATTCTAGATTAAAGTATATTAACCCTGACCAAGATGGTAGCCCTTCAAAGTATAAAAATGGTATACAACAAGAAGCTACTAGGTCATTGCAATTGGGTTCGGCAATTCATGAGGTTTTCTTACAGCCAGAATCTTTTTCATTAGAGGAAGATCTGGGAAGACCTTCTGCTAAACTTGGCGATGTATGTGATTATGCGATGAAAAAGAGAATTGAGGGAGAGAGTATATATACCTCAATAGTCTCTGCTTGTAATGAAATCGGCTATTATGCAAATAGCCTAACAGCTAATAGAATTAGACAAATTATCTCTAAAGGATTTCCTTATTACATAAAAAGTAAAGTTATAGGAAACACTAATAAGATTATATTATCAAGTAAAGATAGAGAAATTTGTGTTAATTGTTTAAACTCTTTAAATTCTCACAATGGGGCAATGAAACTTATACGTCCCACTGATATGTTTGGTGATGCTATTGCTTCTTATAATGAGGACGCAATTTTTATGGATGTCAAATGTGAGTATAATGGAAAAAGTACTATTCTTAAGTTAAAGATGAAGGCAGACAATTGGACTATAGATCAGGATTCCAAAAAATTAGTTTTAAATGATCTTAAAACAACTGGAAAACCAATAGGATTTTTCATGCAAGAGTATGGTTCATTTGTACATTATCATTATGCAAGACAAATGGGTAAACATAATACATGCCCCATATATTAGAGATAATATATGCAAACCTCTTTAATTTCTGGAAAACTAAATCAATACAAAGTGGATATTTTGTATTTATAATAATTTATCTTATATTTGTAGTGACAAGTTAATCAGAAACTAAGTTTTAAAATGTATGGCTAGACCAAGAAAATATTCAGTAGGAGAAATTATAGGACTTGTTATAAGTTACGTAAATTTCTTGGAGGGAATAATTGAGAAGTTGAGTGTATTATATGTGGAAAAGTACAAGTGCAGAGTATAGGTAATATAAAAAGACACAAAACCACAAAATGTTATTACTGTACACATCCTAATGCTACTCAAAATCGTCCTAGTGGAAAGGGATAATTAGTATACTCTATAACAGATAGATATTATAATTATTATAAATCTAAGATAGAAGATCAAAATAAATCTGCAAAAAGGAAATATAAAGCTTTTGAATTAACACTTGAAGAATTCTCAGATTTAGTAACTAAACCTTGTTATTACTGTGGTAGTGAGCCAACTTCAGACAATGTATGAAATAAGTCTGGAAAAAGGAAAACTATTTCTGAAGAAGCTAAATTCAATGGTATAGATAGAATAGATTCTAATATAGGATATATAAAAGATAATTGTGTTCCTTGTTGCAAAATTTGTAATCGTATGAAAAGTGACCTTACGACAACAGATTTTTGATCTCATATAAATAGGTTATACAACATACATTTTAATAAAAGCTCAACGACTATCGAAAGACACGAAAGTGAATCAAGTAGAGTAGGCTCAAGCGAGTCGAAACGGGAGGAACCTGAAAAGGTTATGATATAGTCTGATCTATATAGAAATATATAGGAGAATAGGATTCCGTATAATTGTAGCGAAATTATATGAACAATAATGATGTATATGTGGATGTTATTCCATTTATGTAAAAAAGAGTTTAGTGTGGACAAGTCATGGAATATTTCGTCTAATATCATTGCTGTAGAAACAGTGGGTGAGAATAGAGCTGGAGTATTTAGAGTGTCCAAAAATCAGCTTACTGCTGGTAAAAAAGAATTCCAACGTCTATTGAAGATGGTTGGTGTCTGTCAGATTGAAGGATTCAATGATGATATAAAATTTATTTAATCTACAAATATTTTTAAGAGTAAATTTAGAATTTATTTTCTTAAAACTTTATAGGAAATTTGCAGATTCATAATTTTAGTATTATCTTTGTATCACAATCGGAAGAATAATATGAACTAATGTTTAATTTTAATGTTTTAAAGAATGAAAAAGTACGAAGTTTCGGCTTATAGCCTTGAGGAAGCAAAAGCAATTGCACTGAGTGAGCATGGTCTCAAAGTAACACAGAATGTATCGCAGTCATGGAAGAATGTAGGTTCGCCTATTTCGGGCAAAGAGTTTGAAGGATTCTGCATTGATATGCTGGATAAGAAGCGTCTAACTGATGTAGAGGGAGTAGGTCTGGTAATTGCAGTTACTCCTGGTTCGAAGGATACTCGTGAGCGTCCTTACAAGTATAAGAATGTAACTAGTGAGGGTAAACGTCAGATGGAGCGTGTTGTTGAGATTCGTTTGAAGGCAACTGATGAGGTAGTTGGTACTGCTAAGAACAAGGGAGAAGCTGAGAAGCTTGCTAAGAAACTTATGCTTACCTATAAGCAGGATATGGTAGCAGTTATTGTTTACCACGTTAAGGACGGTAAGGAAACAGCTTTTGAGCTGGATTATGCACCTTCGCAGTCTGCACAGAAGGGCCGTTACATTGTCTTTGGTAACGAGAAGAGTGGTTTTTAATTAAACTATATGTAGAGAAAGCAGGATTGAATTAAATTCAATCCTGCTTATTTTTTAAGATTGTATGACTACAAATATTTTTAAACATCCATTATTCACATCTTGTGGATTTCTAGGACTATGACCAGGAGATAATTCTCCTTTTATTAATCAATTTCATCAGGGTGGGGAATACTGTGTTTATATATTATTAGATTCTTGATGTGAATATGATACAACCCTTTGTGGATGATCCTTTCCTTGAATGCTTAAGTATATAGGAATGGGTCCTTATCCACAAGGATATAGGAAAACAGGTAAACGTCCTCTAAACCATAGAAATGATTTATTCAGTGCCCATCTTAAATTGGATCCAGATCGTTATATATTGACCTTTCCATCAACATGCTTAGACAAACAGTCTACCTTTGATTTAGAATCAATATTAATAGATGCTGCGCTGGAGGCATCTTATACCTTATCTCCAAGAGGTTTAAGAAATGTTAGAACTCCAGATTTTCAGTTAATAAACAAAATAAGAGGTCATAAGATTAATGGAAGTTACCTTAGACAAGTTGCTTAGTGGTAAAGCAACACGAATTAATTCAAAAGATTTTCTTTCAACAGAAGACTATGTGAAGCCTTTTATTGAGGAAATGAGTAAATTTACATCTACTTATAGGATAGAAGCTATTCCTCCCTCTCAAGTTACAACTGATAAGGAAGGAGAAGACATAACTTATAATAGAGTATTAGTACAGGCAATTATGCCTACTCAAATAGATGAGTATAATGAAATATATACTTTAGCATACTCCTTAGATATAAGGAAACCTATTTATAAAGTATATAGAGCAATGTTTAATAATACTACTAACTCAATAGTAGCATTTGATCCAAATTGATTAATAGTTAATGAAATTAAGCCAACAGAAACTTTTACTCTTCCAATCACAGGCTTAATGGAACTTACAAGTGACTTTGAAATCAAACTTAAAAAGTATAAAAATGATACATTATCTACTAAAGAAAATGATCGTTATATAAGATTAGGGGCTTGAATTGAAAAGTGTCAATTTGCAGTATGGCAAAATGATTTTGGAGGAAAAGTTAAATGGTCTCCAACAAATGTTGTTAAGGCATATAATAACATTTATATAAACACATCAAGTGATTATTATGTTGGAGATAAAGATTCATCTATTATTAATACATATAACTCATTTGCACAATTAATTGCAGATGATAAAAAAGATATTTGCAATAAGTTTGAAAAAACTATGCTAATTAATTTATTGTTAGAACTAAAATAATGACAGTTGAACAGTGGTTAAATAATGATGAATTAGCTATTACTATCTGGAAAAATAAATATAGATTCGAAGAGGAGTCTTTAGACGAATGGTTTAAAAGAGTTTCTGGTGGTAATAAGATTATAGAAGAATATATTAGAACAAAAAAATTTATTTTTGGAGGAAGAATTTTAGCAAATAGAGGACTTTCTAACAGAAATAGAAAGATAACTTATTCAAATTGTTACGTAATTGCCCCTCCAGAAGATAATCTGGAATCTATTTTTGAATGTGGGGCTAAATTAGCAAGGACATTTAGCTATGGTGGTGGCTGTGGAATTGATATTTCTAATCTGAGACCCTCTGGCGCAAAAGTTAATAATGCTGCAAAAACTACTTCTGGTGCTGTTAGTTTTATGGATTTTTACTCCTATATTACAGGATTAATTGGTCAAAGTGGTCGTCGTGGGGCATTAATGATCTCAATTTCTTGTGACCATCCAGATCTAGAAGAATTTATAGAACTTAAATCTGATTTAGACAAGGTTACAAAAGCTAATATTTCTGTTAGAGTTAGTGATAAATTTATGGAAGCTGTTATTCAAGGAAAGACTCTAATATTGAAATTTGTAACTGACGCTGGAGAAGTAATTACTAAAGAAGTTGAAGCATATCCGATATTTAGGAAACTTGCTCAAATGAATTGGGATTATGCAGAGCCTGGGATATTATTCTGGGATATGATAACCAATTGGAATTTGTTATCGAATAATAAGGAGTTTTCTTATGCGGGAGTAAATCCTTGCGCTGAGGAACCACTTCCTACAGGAGGTAGTTGTTTATTAGGAAGTATAAATCTTGCAGAATTTGTCACTTCACAAGGACAACTTGATATTATATCATTGAGAGAAACTATTAAAGCCGCAGTTATTGCTTTAAATGAAGCTCTTGATGAAGGTTTACCACTGCACCCATTAAAAGAACAAAGAGAATCAGTTAGAGATTGGAGACAAATTGGACTTGGAGTTATGGGCTTAGCAGATATGTTTATTAAGTTAAAAGTTAAGTATGGAAGTGAGACCTCTCTTAGAATTCTAGATACCATTGGTCATGAATTAATTATGACTGCTTTGGAAACTTCAAGTGAATTAGCAGAAGAATATGGTGCATTTCCTAGATTTGATCGTGATGGTGTACTTAAAACAAAGTTCTTCAAAAGTTTAGATTCTGGAGATATGAATGATTTTCGTTTTCAGGATCTGCATGAGAGAATCCATAAATATGGCTTAAGAAATTCTCAATTACTCACCTGTGCTCCAACAGGAAGTATTGCAACGATGCTGGGAGTATCTACAGGTTGTGAGCCTATTTTTGCAACATCATATACTCGTAAGACTGAATCTTTAGTAAATGAAGAGAAGTATTATAAAGTTTATACTCCAATTATAAAAGAGTTAATTGATGAAGGCTTTCAGGAAGATTCTTTACCTGCTTATGTAGTTACATCTGAACAAATTCCATACACAGAAAGAATTTCAGTTCAGGCTACTCTACAAAATTACATTGATGCTTCTATTTCTTCAACTATAAATCTTCCAGAATCAGCTACTGTAGATGATGTAGAAACTATTTATAGATTAGCTTGGGAAAAGGGATTAAAAGGTGTAACTGTTTATCGTTCAGGATGCAAAAGAGGAGCAGTTTTATCAAAGAACCCAACTATTAAAGAATGTTTAAAACGACCAGAATCTGTTGAAGCTAAGCTAATCAGATTTAAAAATGGTTCAGAAAATTGGATTGCATTTGTTGGACTTATTGATGGAAGACCATATGAAATATTCACAGGTATTAATAATATTGAGGATTTTCCAATTCCTGCTTCAGTAACTGAGGGAGAGATAATCAAAGTAAAAGACTCATTAGGAAAACGCTATGACTTCCAATATACGGATAGATATGGTTACACAAACCGTTTAGGAGGACTGTCAAGAATTTTTAATCAAGAATACTGGAATTATGCTAAACTAATATCTGCATTATTAAGAGGAGGTATTGAATTAGATAAAGTGGTTAAAATTATTGATGGTATGCATTTTGAATCCGATACTCTAAATACATGGAAAAATGGTGTTAAACGAGCTATAAAAACATTTATAGTTGATGGAGTGACCTCTCATGAAGTTTGTCCAGATTGTGGTGAACATTTAATATACGAGGGAGGATGTACTATATGCAAAAACTGTGGATTTAGTCGTTGTGGATAAAATGCCTAAATATACTCTCCATATTCCTGTTTATGGATCACTAGATCTAGTAATTACAGCAGAAAACGAACAAGAAGTATTAGAGAAATACTTAGAAGAAAGAGATAACTTATTAAAGTTCAATGATGGAAAACTATATGATGATTTAAGTACATCATATATAGTTCAAATAAATGATAAAATACAATGTTAAAAATTATCATTCTTATTTTCTTGGGAGTGGAAATTTTCTTGCGACTTATGGCATTGAAAAATGACACTCTTAGAAATAACATAGCTGCAGTGTGGGAGGAAAATGCACTAGACTTTAGATTAAATGGTTCAAAAAGTAAAATGAGCCTTGCATTATGGATAACGTTCTTTGTTTTAATTCTTATATGTTAGTAAAAGTAAAAAAGTTAGTTCCTGAAGCAATAATTCCCAGTTATGCTAAACCTGGGGATGCTGGTATGGATTTAGTTGCTACTTCAGTTGATCATAGTAATGAGCATTACATTGAATATGGAACTGGGTTAGCTGTTGAAATCCCTGAAGGCTATGTTGGTTTAATCTTTCCTAGAAGTTCTAATAGTAAAAAAGATTTGCAGCTTTGTAATTCAGTAGGTGTAATAGACTCTGGATATAGAGGAGAAATCAAATTACGTTATCGAAGAATTATTAACCCTACTCCCAAAAGAAATTTTGTAGTAACTGATGTAGAATTTCAAGAGGAATTAAAGAGTAAGGTACCTATATTACGTATAAAGGCTGATTTTTCTTGCTATGGTGTTGGAGATAAAGTAGGACAAATTATAATTATACCAATTCCATTAATTAGTTTTAATGAGGTTCAGAAATTGTCTGAGACTGTTAGAGGCGATGGTGGATTTGGTTCAACAGGAAAATAATGACTACAAAAGAAATAACACAAACTCTACGAGATGATTTATTGCAAACTATCTATAATCTACAGGATAAATTTCTTAATTTTGAACTTGGAGATGAACAAGTAGATGTATTAGTTTCAATCTTTACCTTTTTACGTAAGAAAGGGTTTGATGAGTTAGTTCTTTCAGGTCCAGGAGGAAGTGGCAAGTCTGCTATAACCAAATTAATTGTACTATATTTAGAAAAACAATATATTCCTTATATTCTAGCTACCCCAACTAATAAGGCTTGCGGAGTACTTCATAATTATACAGAACGAGATGTAATAACACTTCATAAACTCTTAACTTTGAAACCTTCTATTGATATAATTAACTTAGATTTCAAAGATCTTCAATGGAATGCCGATACAATTTCTTCAGGCATTCCATTGAATGGGGTTTTAATTATTGATGAATGTTCTATGATAAATTCAGATTTATATGAGTTTATCAAAGAAAGGGCTAAAATTAGACAATGTAAAGTGATTTATACTGGAGATGATAAACAATTGTATCCAGTTAAAGAAAAAGAATTATCTAAACCTTTTCAATGTAGACACCAATGTTATTTAAATAAAATTTACAGGCAACAGGAAGATAATCCTCTATTAGATATTTTAAATACTCTTAGAGAACATTCTATTAGTCAATTTTATGAAGTTCGATCTTCTGAAGGAAATCTTGTAATATATCATCATTGAAGGAAATTCATTTCTTCAGCTTCACATTTATTTAAAAAGTCTGTAGATTTGGGGAATCCAGAGGTAGTTAAATTGCTTGCATATACAAATAAAAGAGTAGAAGCATTTAACCAGATTCTTAGAGAATCTATATTTCATAACGAGGCCGAATATAATATTGGAGAAATCTTAATGGGGTATGACACTTGTAGTTATAAAAATAAGCAGGTGTTTAAATCTATGGAATTTGAAATTATAAATTCTTCTGAATATATAGTAACAAATATAGTTCCCAGTCATTGCCAGTTAGGCTATATTACATATAAAGGCTATTATTTAACTCTTCAACCTGTTAATACAGAGTATTCAGAAGATGAGGTGTTTATCATTTCAAGGGATACTCCAGAAAAAGATTTTTCTGCTTTAGCTGCATATATTGAATTAATGCGTTTAGATGCAATTCAAGCACGCTCAAAAGCAACTTCATCAAAATTATGAAGAGAGTATTTTCGGGTAATGGAATCTTTTACTACTCCTGTTGATTTGATTTACGGGAATAGAACTGTGAGAAAGAAAACTCTTGATTATGGATATTGTTTATCTGTTCATAAATCTCAAGGTTCAAATTACGATAACATATTAATAGATATGGGTAATTTATTTACCTGTAAGAATAAAGAAGAGCTAAGACAATTACAATATGTAGCTTTGTCTAGAACTCGTAATAATATTAGTATGCTTATTTAAATGCATGATATATTAATTTCTAGAGATTCTAGAGGAAAAATTAGAGTTGTTGATATTTCATATGAATGAAATGATACAACTCATAGCTTTCTAATTATTAGAAAAACATCTCAATGAGGTGGTAAAGTAACTAATCAGCCTATTATTGAGGTTAAAAGAGGAAAAGCTCAACGTACAGCTGCTGAACAAGTTAAATTAGAATATAACAGTAATGTTAAAAAGTATCTTGATAAAGGATACAAAAATATCAATGATTTTAAAGTAAAATCATTAGATGATATAGATGACCCTGGGAAGTTATTAGGAAATATAACGACTGACCAGACAGGTGCCCCTAAGCCTATGTTAGCTAAAAGCTTTGACGGTGTAGCTACCTCAACTTTTGAGCATGAATTTTATGGCTCAACAAAAATTGATGGAACACGATGTCTTATGCACTGAAATGGTTCTGAAGTTACAACATCTTCCAGAGGAGGTAATAATTATGATATAGCAGCTAACTATATTAGAAAAGATCCAAAAGTAGCAAAATGACTTAAGGATCATCCTGATATGTGGTTAGACGGAGAATTATATGTACATGGATTACCTTTATCTTATATTTCTGGTATTGTTAGACTTCAGACTTTGGATGAGAAGCATAAGCAATTAAAATATTATGTTTATGATTTAGCCATCCCTGATGTAAAATTTAAGGATAGATTAAAAATTTTAGAAGATTTTGGACAAGCAGTTGCAGATTCTGATAAAATTGTAATGGTTAAACATGTAAAAATATCAGGTTGGCTAAATATGAAAGCTCTTCACGATCAATATGTTAATGATGGTTGGGAAGGTTTAGTGATCAGAAATCCAGATAAAGAATACAAGTTTGGCACACGAGATAATCGTATGATTAAACTTAAAATGTTTGAAGACCACGAATATAAAATTCTAGATTTAGTAGATGGCCTCAGAGATGAGGATTTATGTTTCTTAATGGAAACTAAAGAAGGATATCAATTCAAGGCTAAGCCTATGGGAGATAGAGTTTTAAAACAATGATATCGTGATCACATTGAAGAATTAAAAGGTCAAATGGGTACTGTAAAACATTTTGGAATGACTAAAACAAATACTCCAGTACCTAATCTCCCTTGTTTCAAAACAGTTAGATATTCAGATGACCTCTAAAGCATGAATTGTTTATCGTCATACAAGTCCTAGTGGTAAAGTATATATTGGAATCACATCAGATCTTCCAAAAAGACGCTGGGGAAATGGTATACATAAATATGCTTCAAATCCATACTTTATTAAAGCTATACAAAAGCATGGATGAGAGAATTTTACACATGAAATTTTACACGAAGGATTAAGTCATGATGAGGCTTGTACCTATGAAAAGGAATTAATTGCTTTTTATAAAAGAGGTGGTATATGTTATAATATAACAGATGGAGGAGAAGGAACCCTAGGAGTACATAAACCTCGTCATTCTAAAGAATGAAAACAAACATTAAGTGAGCAAATGTCTGGTAAAAATAATTATTTTTATGATAAACATTTTATTGGAGAATTGCATCCAATGTGAGGAAAACATCATTCTGATAAAACTAAAGCACTTCAATCATTGCGGAAAAATAAAATAAAAAAGAAAGTTTTGCAATATACTCTTGATTTACAGTTTATTCGAGAATATGAATCTATCAGAGCTGCAGAACGAGAGACTAAGATTCCTCATCAGCATATTTCTGATTGTTGTCGAGAAGATAAACCTACAAAAAGTGCAGGAGGTTATATTTGAAAATTTTAAAATTATGAATAAAAATTTAGAAAACATTATTAATCAACTAATTGATTATTACAAGGAAGTAAATGATCTAAAAGAATCAGGAATAGATATATCTAAATTAGCTGCTCACAAAGTATTATATAATTTATATACTCAAATGCTAATTGATTCTGTTGGATTAAGTAGAGCTTTAGCAATTCAAAGATATGCAGAATATCCTACATGTTCTATAGAAGACTTTAATATTTATCTTAATGATCAATATCCAGAAAGGAAAATAGTAGATCGTCCTGATGTAAAAGAGTTTGAAGAGGATGCTAAAGAAAAGTTTGTCAGAGAACGAATTGAATCTGGAGATTATATACGTGAATCAGGCTCGGGACAGGTTGTTAATTCCGTTACAGGAAATATCATGGAATCTGATATACTGGAGAAACTATCTGAAGCAACAAAGGATGAGAAAGTTGTTAAAGATGTATGTCAAAAACTTCCTGAATATTATATAAATGGGAAGAAAGTAGCTAAAGAAGCATATGATGAAGCTATGCTTAAAGTAGATAAAATTATTGAAAAATTATTTAAAATAATCGATGAATAACATTTCTTTTATTGATTTTGTAAATTCAAATATTGAAAAGTATATGAAAGAACAAAATCACAAAATGCTTATTGCATTTAGAAACATCAAATCTGAGTATGTTTATATGAAGGAGAAATCTGGAGAAACTGATACTGAGATTATTAAAAAGATGTTTAATAAACGAAAGGAAACTTGTGAGATTTACAAGAATAAGAACCTGGAACTCTTTGAAGCTGAAAATCGAGAGATGGTTATTCTTCATCCCTTCCTTCCTGTAAGTGTTCCCAAGAATGTCATTCTACAATACCTTAATAGGCTTTCTATTACAAAAGACAAGAAAAACTTTAAAGCTTTTCAAGATGCTTGTATGGAAGAATTTGGGGAAAAAGTTGAGTCTTCGATTATCTTAGAACACATAAATTCGTAATTTTCATGCCTCAAATTTTGATTAAATTATTATTTTGAAGGGGTAGTTCCAATTAAAATTATAATCGAAATTTGAGGCTTATTTTTAATATTATGTCACTATACACAGATTTACAAAGTTGTAAGGTAGAATCAGATGTAGCTATCGTTTACAATAATTTATTCAAGTCACAGTTTGGAATTACTCCTGAACAGAAAAATAACTGTGATTCATACTTCTATTTGGGGGGGGGGATCCCTGTTTTAGTGGAATTCAAATATAATGAAAACTTTAATAATAGAGTTAGCTTAGTTAAGGTTTTTATTCAAGTTTTATTTTACTTAAAATCTTTTAAGGAACCACCTTTGGTTACAATTATTGCTGATTTAAATGAATTTATTATAATTAATAATTCAGTATTGTTTGACTATCTAGAAGAAGATCTAGATTGGAGCGTAAATCCCTCTATTGCTCCTAAATGTAATCAGGGTTTAATAGATAAGATGCTATTAGATTCTAATCTAATGAAAACGATTGTATACCCAATTAAAGAGACTACTGCTGATGAAGAGCTTTCCTCTTTAATTTTGGCAAAAAGTAAGGAATCAATTATCTATTATATTTATGATTGTGTAAACAAATTTAAAAGTTCTAAAGCTAAAGGGCTCGATAAACAGATCTCAAAGCTATTTAAGAATCTAAGTATATATTGTAAGTAAATTGTGTTAAAAATAATATTTAATAAGGAGGATTTAGGGTGTCGCAAGGTGTTTTTCACCAGCGACACTCATTAGCTACTTTCGTCATGGTAACATAATTAAGTATTGTGATCGTCCATTTAATAGTATTCAAGAAATGGATCATGCATTGATTCAAAACTGGAATAAAGTGGTTAGTGAGGATGATATAGTTTTTCATTTGGGTGATTTTGCTTTTGCAGATAAAAGTAAATGGCGCCAAATAGCTAATGCTCTTAAAGGTAAAAAATATCTTATTCAAGGCAATCATGATAGAAGTGATGATATTCCTACTGAGTGTTTTGAAGCTGTAGGAGACATGATGCAAGTATCTATTGAATATGAGGATTCTTGGCATAAATTTTTGTTATCACATTGTCCCTTTTTATGCTTTGAGGGAATGTTTAAAGATACAAAACAATTATTTGGACATTGCCACTCCAGGAGAAATAATACTGGTAAAGATGCTTATTTACTTAAATATTTAGTGAATTCATACGATGTTGGAGTTGATAATAATAATTTCTCTCCAATTTCCTTTGAGGATCTTTTAACCAAAATTTAAAAATATATGAATGAAGGAATTAATGCCTTAGATTTAAACATTTATGTAGAAAAGTTATATCAGATGTGGATTAAACATAAAAATATTAGAATTTTAGTAGACTACGATGATACAATTAAACCCTATAACACTGCATCTGAATACCTTTGTAAAGTAGTAATTAACACCTTAATTGAAGCTAAGAAATTGGGAGCTACAATAGTTTTATGGACTTGCAGGTCAGGAACTCGTTTAAATGAAGCTCTGAAATATTGTGAGTCAATAGGGTTAGAATTTACAGAAGTTAATCCTACTACACCGTTTTTTCCAGAACAGTCTACGAAAGCCTATGGCAACATTCTACTTGATGATAAAGCTGGTTTAGAACAAGCTTTAACTACATTACAATTTACAATAGATAAATATAAAAAATTTGTTTATGAAACTAACAAGAAGCAAAGATTATAATCCTAATTATTTAGCTAAGATTGTACAAATTGACTCCTTTAGACCTCACCCTAATGCTGAGCGTCTTAAATTAGCAACCGTTGACGGATATATAATTTCCACATCAATTGATTCTACAGAGGGAATTTATGTATATTTTCCTGTAGAATGTGCTATTAATTCTGACTTTCTAAAAACGAATAATCTTTATAGAAAAGCTGATCTTAACAGCGATTCTACTAAACAAGGATTTTTCGAAGAGTCTGGAAGAGTAAAATGTATTAAATTAAGAGGACTTGCGTCTGAAGGTTTAATAATGCCCATTTATGAATTGTGTAAATTCGTTGGGGAAGGGATTACAGAACCTGTAGATTCTGTAGAAATGACAAAATTAGTTGGAACAGAATTTGATACTGTAAATGATAAATTATTTGTTTGGAAGTATGTAATTCCAACTAAAACTTCAGGTGGCATTAATGGTTCATCTAAAGAAAAGAAAAAAATTCTTAATATCGTGGATGATCAATTTCACTTTCATATTGATACTGAACAGTTGCAGAAAAATATTCACAAAGTTCAACCAACTGATATTATTAATATTTCATGGAAAGAGTATGGAACAAGTCTAATTCTCTGTAATTTACTTACTAAGAAAGCTCTATCTCTGAAAGAGAAAATTGCTAAATTCTTCGGCATTCCTGTATCTGAAAGTGAATATAAAAAGTTCTGCTCATCCAGAAAAGTTATTAAAAATCCTGAATTAAATCCAGGAATGACTAAGGGATATTATGATTGTGATATTTGGAATCTTGCTTTTGAGGTTCTGAAAGAGTATTTGTCTAAAGGCCTCTCTATTTATGCAGAAATTGTAGGGTATATGCCCACTGGATCAATGATTCAGCCAGGATATGATTATCAGTGTGTATATGATCCTAAAACTTACGAGTATTCCAAAATGACTCCTAAGCAAATGTATGATGCAAAACTCTTTGATATCATCGTTTATAGAATTACTTATACTAATGTAGAAGGGCGTGTTTTTGAGTTTTCTACTCAACAAATGAAATCCTTCTGTGAAAAATATGGAATTCACTGTATTAAAGAGCTTTATTACGGTTTAGCATATCAACTATTCCCTGATTTAAATCCTAATGAGCATTGGCATGAAAATTTCTTGCAGGCATTAAGAGATAAGTATTTAGAGAGGGAGTCAGTTCTTTGCAATAATAAAGTTCCCGAAGAAGGAATTGTTCTTCGTAGGGAAGTTAGTGAAATTGACGTGTATAAACTTAAATCAATAGCTTTTCTTGAAAGAGAAACCAAAATGCTTGACAAAGGAGAAGCTGACATTGAATCAAATCAATAATATGATTAACGATAAACAAATTTTAGAAATTCTTAAGAATGATAAGCCTATAGATGCATGTATTAATGTCTATTCTCCTTATCATATTCATGTTACAATTAACATGGGTGTTAATTACAAAATTGAATTTTGGTTTATTAAATATAGGCATTCGAAAGATATTGATAGACATTTTCAAATAATTAAAAAATCTGAAAATGATTATAGTGTAATCTATGATGGAATAATTTCTGAAGAGAACTATACAGAATATGACTATTTAATTAAGATGCAGGCTGAAAAATTTGTCAGCAGTAAAATTAAAGAAATGCTATCTCCAGATGACATTATTTTCTAAAGAAGATCTTCAAATGCTTAAAGAGAACAAGGAAATCTTATATATTTATAGACTTCCTTGTTCTCTGTTTGATTGTAGATTTGAATATATTATTGTAGGGAATCTTTCATCAATAGAGCGTTATGATAACGTAAGATACTTTAAATTAGATGAATGATTTTCTAAAATGCAATCTGGAAGTTTATTACCAGTTGTGTGTGCTACTATAAACAAATCTGGAAAGATAAAAGAATATGTAAATATTTATGAAAAGCCAGATATAATTAAACTTAGAAAATATATTTTGGGTCTAGTTACTTATTTTCAAGCAATATATGAGGATCCAGGTTGTCCTCGTGTAGAATTAAAGCGGGAAATAGATCAGGAATGTTTATGGGGTATTCAAACTATTAAAGAATTCAAAGTAAATAGAATTGATGTATTTAAAGAAGAACATGAAAACCCTCTTAAAGAATTTATTACCGCAGTAGATCCTATATATAAAATGTATAGAGAAAGATATGAACAATAAAATTAAAATATTAGTTCTTCAAGGGCCTCCAGCATCTGGAAAATCTACTTTTGCAAAAGAATTTGTAAAAGATAAACCTGATTGGATAATTGTGTCCAGAGATGAAATTAGAGAAGGAACAGGCAAATACTGGGTTCCCTCTCGTGAAAATTATATTTCCGACGTTGAAGAACTATCTATTAGAGCAGCTATTAATCGTAATTTAAATGTTATAATAGATGCTACTAATTTAAATCAAAAAACTATAGATAAATTAACTAATCTTGCTGCGGAATTAGAAGTTGAGCTTGAGTTTAAAAAGTTTATTATTTCTTTTAATGAAGCATATTGGCGTGATACAAAAAGAACTCGTAAAGTAGGGCTTCAAGTATTACGTAGATTTTATAATACTTATTTTCCTGATATGTCTCAGGAAATTATAAATAAGGAAAAGGAATCCCCCGCTAAGGAAAGGTTTATCCTTAAACAGGATGAAACGCTCCCCCATGCAATTATTTGTGATATTGATGGTACGCTATCATTAATGAATGGCAGAGGTCCATTTGAATATCATCGAGTAAATGAGGATCTTCCAAATAATCCTGTGGTTGATTTAATTAATTCTCTGTCAAAAATATATCAAATTATTATTGTTACAGGACGAGAAGATACTGACGTATGTAGAAGAGAAACTCTTAAATGGCTGAATAGATATTTAACATGTGATGATTTTCTGTTCTATATGAGAAAGGAGAAGGATTATAGGAAAGATTCTATTGTTAAGACAGAGATTTATAATGAATATATAAAGGATAAGTATTGTGTGACAGCAGTTTTTGATGATAGAGATCAAGTGGTTAATTACTGTTGGCGTAAATTAGGTCTTCTGTGTAATCAAGTTTGGAAAGGAGATTTTTAAATGACTATTGATCAGTTTAATGATAAGTGGAAAAATCACTTAGAAGAATGAAATTATGAAATGCGAACTTTAATTAAATTATACCAGATGTTCTATGTGGGAATATGTAAGTTAAATTACTACATTACTCCTTTATATGAACCTATTCTATTATTTATTAGTCCTTATGTCTAAAAATATTCCTGATAGTTGCTGAGATGGTGACCCTTCAGCACCTTGGAATGATATACAAGTAACTTATAATTACAGAGTATATGTAAATCTTGGAGGTATTCTTTTTGCATCTGAAATTATATGAGATACAACTACATTTGGCCACTTTGAGATTAAATCTCCAGATGATTGATATTTTCTTGAGAATGATATTTATCAAGTTATAGAAGATAATTTGAAAGAAGAAATTAAAGATTGTAATTATAAAATTGATTTGTTAAATTGAAGTTACAATGATTGCTAAAGTGAAGAATTTTGAGGTTCATTGTGAGCCAATGACTAAATTTGAATACTATGACAAGATAAAGAAAATGCAAATTCAGCATTTTGAGAATAAGAGAATTAATGGATTCTATTGTAATTGGAACGGTTATAAGTTCTGAATTGATGAAATTAATTTTAATAAGCTATATACTATTGAGGAATAATGATATATTTAGTTACCAATGCCCCAGCTTTGATACAATCTACCAAGTATACATGTATTTCCGTTAGTGAGGCTTTAAATATGTTGGAGAGATTAAAAATTGTAGGTGTTGATACTGAAACTGAAGGTTTTGATGTCTATACTAAAAAGTTATTATCTCTTCAATTGGGCTGCTTTGATTTTCAAGTAGTTATTGACTGTACAACAGTTAATATTCTTCTATTTAAAAATTACCTTGAATCTGAAAGATTATTTCTTTTCTGAAATGCAAAGTTTGACTTAAAATTCCTATATTATTATGGAATTATTCCCAGATATGTATATGATGGATATCTTGCAGAAAAACTTATGTGGTTAGGATATCCTTCTGGTATGCATGGAATGGGTCTTAAAGATGCTGGTATAAATTATCTAGGTGTTGAATTAGATAAAACTGTTCGAGGTCAAATTATAAACAAAGGTTTAACAGAGGAGGTAATAGTTTATGCAGGGACCGATGTTAAATATCTGGAACCTATAATGGAGAAGCAAAAAGAAAAACTTAAAGAACAAGGACTTCTGGATGCAATCCGTGTTGAAAATGCATTTGTTAGATGTTTAGCTTATATTGAATTTTGTGGGGCAAAAATTGATCCTGAAAAATGGAAAAAGAAGCTAGAAAATGATTCTAATTTATGTGAAGATTTAATCTGTCAACTCAATAAATGAGTTGAAGATAATATGGGAGGCAAATACACAACTATAAATCGACAAGGAGATTTATTTAATGGATTTGATGCCCGTCCTAAATGTCATATTAACTGAAAGAGTGCACAACAAGTAATTCCTCTTTTTGAAGATCTTGGTCTGAACCTTTCAGTGATTGATCCTAAAACTAAACGTCCTAAAAAATCTACGGACATTAAAGTTATAGGACCTCAATCCGCCAAAAGTCCACTGATTCCTTTATTTATGGAATATAAAAAGGCTGCAATTTTGGTGGATACCTTTGGAGAAAAGTTTTTAGATCTTATGAATCCTAAAACAGGACGTATTCATGCTAACTTTAATCAATTAGGAACAGACACAGGTAGGTTAAGTTCAACTAATCCTAATCTACAAAACCTGCCTAGTGATGCATTAACACGCTCTTGTTTTATAGCAGAATCAGGAAATAAATGGATTTCTGCTGATTACTCTGGCCAAGAGAGCTTTTTAATGGCTTCTATTGCTAATGATAAAGCTATGCTTGATGAATTAGTGAATGGTTCAGGAGACTTACATAGCCTAACTGCTAAAATGGTATTCCTTGAAATTCCAAGAGACACTCCCCTTAAAGCAATTAAAACAGAGTATCATCATCTAAGAAAAGAAGCAAAAGGCTATGAATTCTGTTTTAATTATGGAGGAATGGATAATACTCTTGTTAGAAATTATGGAATTTCTGAGGAACGAGCTAAAGAAATTTATACTAATTACATGGAGGGTTTCTCTGGATTAAGAGATTATCAAAAGTTTAGAAGAAAGGATGTAATGGAGAAGGGATATATACTTTTAAGTCCAATCACTGGGCACAAAGCATATATTTATGATTTTCCTGAGTTAAAACGTCTTTGGAAAAAACAATGTGAGAAAGGATTCTGGGAGTATTATAGAGAAATGAAACGAGATGCCCCAGATTGTGAAACTGTACAAAATGTTAGAAAATTAGCAAAAAGACGTGCAGAATCTGAGAAACAAAGCATTAATTATCCGATGGAATGAAAGTTTGTGTCGGATTAAAACTTCGTAAATTCGGTGAACCCTGAGATGGGAATACCGAGCCAAGCTAAGGGTTAACAACCTTAGAAGGTGTAGAGACTAGGTGTTGGAACTTAAAATTAAGAATATAATACACCCACGAAAACGGAGAAAACATTTGTAATTTTAAATTTATTTGCATACCTTTGTGTGTTGGAAATTTAAAATTTAAAATTATGGAAACAAAAATTTGTAATCATTGTCATAGAGAACTTCCAATTGAGGAATTTGGTAAAAATCCAGGAAGTAAAGATGGTCATATTAATATATGTAAACGCTGTAATAGTAAAAATTGCAGAACCCCAGATAAATTAGTATGCCCAGTATGTAATAAAGAATTAGACTACTTCTACTTTGATATTTCTAAGAAATCTAAGACTGGAAGAGTATGGTGTTGTAAAAATTGTTATTCTAATTTAACAATTACCTCTGATATTAGAACTGTACGTCGTAAATATGATGAGGAGTTCAAAACTAGAGTTAATAAAACCAAACGTGAAAGTCGATTACGAAATTATGTACATGCAATGTGAAAAGCTGCAAAAACGCGTGCAGAAAGTAGAGGATTAGAGTTTAACATTGAAGAGTCAGATATTATTATTCCAGAAACATGTCCTATTTTAGAATGTCCTATTAAATTCGGAACAAAAGAGGATTATAATTATAGTCCCTCTCTTGACAGAATAGATAATAGTAAAGGATACGTCAAAGGCAATATTATGGTAATTAGTAAAAAGGCAAATACAATGAAAAACTCTGCTTCTTTGGAAGAGTTACAAAAGTTTTGTAAAAATGTTTTAAGATATAGTCCGAACTATGCCAAAAATGAAGGTATAGATTTAGAGAATAAAGAGTCTCTAAGGTAACAATGTTGACAAGCTGCTGGGGCACTATGTTTCAAATATGCATCCATTTTCTTATTTAGATATTTACAGGAACATGATTTACTGTTCAAAGTAAAGTATTGTATTCCTGTACACGATGAAATTAATTTAGAGGCCCCTGCAGAAATTGCAGAAGAGATTGGGAAAGTATTAGTTGAATGTATGGAAAAAGCTGGAGCAGTTTTCTGTAAAAGAGCTAAATTAAGTGCAGATTTAACTATTGGGGATTATTGGATACACGAATAATATAAATTAATGAAGATGCTATATTTTCTTGGCATCTTCATTAATTTTAATAAAATAAAATACTATGCTAAAATTAATTAAATTTGGAGCTTCTTGGTGTGGACCTTGCCGTTCTTTAGTGCCTATTCTTGAAGAGCTCAAAAGTAGGATAATAATAGAAGACATCGATGTAGATGAAGTAGATCCTGTTGTACTTACAAATTATAAGATTAGAAATATTCCAGTATTAATTATTACTAAAGATAATGTAGAAGTTTGGCGTCATGTTGGTAGTATTTCTAAAGTAGAATTAGAAGATAAAATTAAAGAATATGAGGCTAATTAAATCATCTTTTGAAATACTTGAACAGGAACCAGGTATTCAAGGAATATATAAACAAATTGAACGAGCAGGGAGAACATGTTATTCAGAAGATACAGAGGTGCTAACATTTTCTGGATGGAAATATTTTAAGGATGTTTCTAAGTACGAATGTGTATTAACGTATAATCCAAAAACTAACAAATTAGAATGGGATCTTCCTAACATCTTTAGTAAAACAATTGATGATGAGATGATTGAAATAGATCATCCTAATATTAAACTAAAAGTAACAAAAGATCATAGAATATACCAAAGCTCTTCTGCCTCTAAAAAATATTCATTTATTACTGCTGCGCAACTAGCTGGAATAGAAAAAATTCCTAGTAGTAAGCAAAGTAGATTTAGAATTCCCAAATATTTTAATGGAGCAACGAAAAGTGAACATGCTACTCCTGAATCTTATACATATAGTAAGTATATAAAACAAGGAGGAAATCCTAAACATGAGGATAAGTTAGTTACTGTTCAAATTCCATGTAATAAAGATTTTATGGTTATTGCTGGAGCATATATTTCTGAGGGGCATAGTTTTCATGGAGAAAAGTATAAATGTGGAAGTTATTGCCAAATTACTCAGGATGAAGTATCTCCTTTATATAAAAATGTAATTCAAGCTCTGAACAATTTACAATGAAAATATACTATAAGCTGTGATCCTAGAAAACCTAATATTAAATGGATACAGTTTGGTAGAGGTCAATGCTTTGTTGAATGCTTTGATAAATTGTTTGGAAAAGGTTCTGCAAATAAACACTTACCAGAAAATTTTAGGAATTTTCCAAAAGAGTATCTTGAAATTTTAGTTAAAAATTTATATTTAGGGGACGGAAGTCACTCTATAACTCGAAAAGAACGTTATCTTTCAATTTCTAAACAGTTACTAGATGAACTCCAACAAGTTTTTATTCTTTTAGGTAAAAATGCTTCTTATACTTTTGATGCCAATATCTCTCAAAAGTGTTCCTTAGAAGAATCTTCTAGAGACTCTTGGATCATTGATAGAAAAAAGCATGTTAAAATTCTACCTAAATGTCAGCAAACTGTTTGGTGTACTCAAACAAAAACGGGAATAATTTGCGTTAGATATAAAGGTAAGGTTTGTTGGTGTGGAAATTGCTACAAATCAGAGGATCGTATTACAGAAGACTCAGCAGAGAAATTTGTTAATATGATTAAGGATAGACAGCATACTGCTATGCTTGAACATGGCACTGTATATCTTTATATTCATAAGGATCATGCTTACAATGTAATAGGTGGTAATTGGGTAACTGAACAATACCTTTCTAATTCTTACTCAGTTATTAATACAAATTCTTATGGTAATTATCATATCACAACTAATTACAGAGTTTTATATGAAAATGACTGGCTTGACGATTTAAAATATCTCTGTGAACCTACTGAATATCATGAAAAACGAATTACAGTAAAGTTTATTTGTGACAGAGGCATACTTGCAGAGTTCACACGCCATCGTGTATTTAGTTTTGCTGCTGAGAGTACCCGTCGAATAACAATGGCGGCTTAAATAAGTAATTATTTATGTATAACTCCGTGAATTGCTGGAAGGCTAAACATAAAAATGCATGCTAATCAGCAGCCAAGCCAGCCTTTAAAAAAGTTGGAAGGTTCAGAGACTAATTGATGAAACTATGTCTAAAATAATTTTTGAATGTCCTGTATTACAGGAATTTTGGGACAAATATATAGCCAATAAAGATTGGAATAAAACTTGTAAAGAGATTAGTACAATTCTTGATGGCTTAGAGTATTTTAGTGTAGAATATAATTCAAACACGAGTGCGGAGCATCCAGAAATGGATGATGATATAGTCCGATACTCCTCTGAAAAGAGGAGAGTATAAGATAAAGAGCTTATACATAACAAATGTATTGTAACTATAGTAAAGATAAGTTTGGAAAAGAACTTACTTTTATTATTCCTTGTTGGTTAGATATTCCAGAAGGGCAGAGTTATTGGTATGATGGTTTTGGATATCGTGTAGGAGCTGATATACGGAATCAAAACTTTGGATACATTAAAAAGTCTTCAAATTATAATACTTTTCTGTATGCATTAGAAAATGCAGAAAAGTCTTATCTTCTTTTACTAAATGAAGGCTGGACTCCTCAACAAGCAAGATCAGTCCTTCCTAACTCTCTTAAAACAGAATTAGTAATGACTGGAACTGTTGAACAATGGAAAGGGTTTTTCAAACTACGATGTGATAAAGCTGCACATCCCCAAGCTCGCGAACTAGCTGTTCCTTTAAAAGAGGAATTCATAAAAAGAAACTTAATAAATAGTTAATATATGGAAGAAATTTGTGGAGATAATAGGTTCGAAATAATTGCTAAAGCTAAAGAAGATATAATGTCAAGTACTAATATTAAATCATCTTCAGATGAGATGAAAGTACTTGATAATTTTCTATTTAGATGTTGGCAAATGGGATGGTTAAATAAATATGAATAATGACTAGATTAGAATTTTCAGAAATGTATCCATATACTGTAGATGGTTCCCAAAGAAGTGCAATTTTTGGGGAAAAGAAAGCACTTCTTGTTAAAATTTTACAGCAAGGATCTCCAATATATCAAGATACTTTTATTATGGCCATGCAGAAAAATCAGACCACTTTAAGGAAGTAACAGTTGATGATATTGATAGTATAGCTGGATGAAGAGATTGCCATTATTACACTCTATATACAGATAGACAAGGTAATAGTGCTTGGATTTTATCAGGAGGAAGATACGATTAATATGCCTAGAAATGTAATAATGTTTGAAGTAGATGAATGGGATAATTTAGTATCATCTACTTATGGAAGAGTCTATAACTTTCAACAACAAAATGGTTGTAAAGACCGAGGAATTTACTATTTCACAGTACCTATTGAAGATTATTATATAGAGGATTATGAAAGAGAAGAAATTCCAGAAGAAGTTAATGGAGAAATAAAAGGAGTAAGTTTCAAAGCATGGTTAGAACGAGATCCTAATACTCCTAACTTTTTAGAAAAATATAGGCATGAATTGTTTTGGGATAGAAACTTTTATCCTCATGTTAGTATGATCATTAAAGATCTTGAGAACAAAGGAATTTTAAAAGAAGGTGAGTATATAATTAATATTGATTGGTAATGTTTAAGTATCATATTTTAGAGTATTTGGTTACAAAGGAGGAGAATTATGTACCACTTTGAATCTTGATTATGAATCAGCTTTGGCTGAATATTGCTCCTTTATTGTAGATAAAATAATCGATTATATGGAGGACAATGATTGTAAAAACTTTAGAATAACTGAAAAGGAAGTTACAGATGTTATAGAAGATACTTTTTCTATTTACGCTGGAGGTGACCATGTGGTCTTAAAAGTATATCAATCATCTAACGATGGTAAGCTAAGGAGGTATGATTTTCCTATGAATGCCATTGTAGACTACGTTAACATGGAGATAAATAAATATGGATCTGATTAAAGCTTGTAAACAACTTGTAGTTAAAGATCCTTTTTATGGTTTATTTCTATTATCTTTAAATAAATATTATTCTAAAGATGATGCAACAGCATGAGTTGCAAGAAACGGGATTAACTATGAATTATGTGTTAATCCCGATTTTTGAAATACTTTAACTGATGATGAGCAATTAGGAGTATTAAAACATGAGCTATTGCATATTGCATTTAAACATTTGTTAATGCAAGAATCTTTTAATGATAAAGAAGTATTCAATATTGCCGCTGACGCAGAAGTAAATCAATATATTGATGTTCTTCCAAAAGATGCTATTGATATCAAAGATATTGATCCTATGCTTCCTCCGAAAGCAGGAACCAAATACTATTATGAATACCTTTATAAAGATAAGAAAGACTCTTCTGGGGGGCCGAAAAACCATAATCATTGAAAGGATTTTTCTGATTTATCAGACGCAGAAAAAACTTTAATTAACAATCAAACTGACCACATTGTAAAACAGGTTGCAACTCAAGTAATTAAATCTAGAGGAACTATTCCTTCCGAGCTAAAAGCATATGTGGATAAATTGTTTAAAATAAAACCTTCTATATTTAACTGGAAGGCCTATTTTAGACGACTTTTAGGATTTGCTATTGATGTCTTTGTAAAAAAGACACATCGTAAAGTATCTAAACGGTTTGAGGGAGCTGCAGGTATTAAACTAAAACATAAACATGATATTTTAGTTGCTATTGATACTTCTGGTTCCGTTAGTACTAAGGAGTTAAAAGATTTTATTAGCGAGATTTATCACATCTGGAAAGCTGGGGCAGGTGTTGATGTAATTGAGTGCGACGCTAGAATACATAGGATATATCCATTCAAAGGGACTTTTGATGGTACATTCACTGGTAGAGGAGGTACAGACTTCAAACCTGTTATTGATTACTACAATCAATGTAGAAAACAATATTCTACTTTAGTATTCTTTACAGATGGCTATGCACCTACAGATACTTTTAAAGTAATGAAGCAGATGATCTGGGTAATTACCTCTAATGGTAATAGAAATAATCATTATCCAGGTTACAGTATGTTTATCCCATCTGATAATGGAGCTGAATAAAGTTAATTTAGAAGAATTTAAAACTATATTTCAATATATTATTGAGAATAACAAACGTTTAGTGGAAGTTGGAAAAATTCCCACTGCAATCTCATTGGAAGCCGATTCAGGAATTGGAAAGACTTCTACAATTTTACAAATAGCTGAAGAACTGAATATGGGATTCATCAAATTGAATCTTTCTCAGTGTGAAGAATTGGGAGACTTAATTGGATTTCCTATAAAAGAGTATTATGTATGTTCTGATGAAGGTGAATGTCAATGAGTTTCAAGCGATTTGCTGGCATATTATCTTCAAAATGGGTACAAGGTTCAAAACTTAACTCGAATGTCTTATGCACCTCCTACGTGGATGCCAAAAGAAGATAATGAAAATGGATGTATATTGCTTTTAGATGATTACTCGCGTAAACTAAAGTAAATACAATTGTATTTGTATAATCGTCAAATAAGTATTATATTTGTATATAAATATTATATTAATATGATACATCTATTTTCAGAAAAATTTCCTTTAAAATATAATATACCTGGTATATATTATATTCAAATCAATTCTCATTCATATGTAGGAAGCTCAAATCAAATTACCAGAAGGCTTAGAGAGCATAAGAAAAAATTAACTCACAATTATCATGATAATAAGTTTATGCAAAGAGCTTATAATAAATATAAAGATGGAGGTAAAATTTATTATCAGATACTTGAAATTTGTAGCCAAGATGAATTAAAAAATAGAGAAAAATACTGAATTGATAAACTACGTCCTGACATTAATGTTGTTCAAGATCCTACTATGGAAAATACAACTTGTTTGTACAATAGCTCTGGAGCTAAACCTGTATATCAATATTCATTAACTGGGGAATATATAGGAGAATTTCCTTCGGTCAGTGAAGCAGGAAGACAACTAAATAAGAATTCTCGTATTATTAGCCAGGCTGCTTCAGATAATTCCGTTTTTAAATCTGCTCATGGTTATCAATGAAGTTATCATAAAGTTGATAGAATGCCTTATTATGTTAATAATAGTAGTAAGGCAACAAATAAAAAAGTGGAGATCTTAGACACTGTTTCTGGATTAAGTAAAATTTATAATAGTATTGCAGATGCAGCAAGAAGTATCTGTGAACCTCAAGATAATTTTAATTCTATTTGTGCTTCTATATCAGGAATTTGCCGCAATAAGGGTAAATTAGTAAAACATAGGTATAAATGTAAATATTTATAAGTGCGCGAGTAAAATTCCGTGAATCTGGGAAAACCCTATAGGACAACCCTAATCCAAGCTTTATAGAAATATAAAGAAGGATCAACGACTAGTAGATACTGTCTTAACAGGTGATGCTGAAGAGAATGAACTACCACGAGTGCGGAAGTATAACCTATATGTATCAACATTTAGTGGTTATATAAGATATAGTCTGAACTATATAGCAATATATAGAGGTAAAGGATAAAGAGCCTTTACGATAACAATAACGGCTTTACCTATGTTCTTGCAGGCGACTATGGAGCTTATTGATAGAGGTGAATATATTTCTTGGAAACTTCCAAAGAACTGTACTATAGTATTAACTTCTAATCCTGATAATGGAGACTATAATGTTAGTACTATGGATAATGCTCAGAAAACTCGATATATTAACTTTGAAATTGATTTTGATGTTAATGTGTGGGCACGTTGGGCTGAAACTGACAAATTAGATTCCCGAGCTATTAACTTTGCATTATTATATCCTGAAATATTTGAAAAAGAGGGAAATGTGCAGAAGATTAATCCAAGAAGTTATGTTACCTTCTGTAATGCTATTTCTGGTTTAAAGGATTGGAGCACCTCAGCAAATCTAGCAATGATTCTTAATATTGCTAAAGGGTGTTTTACATCTAAAGAAAATATTGTTGGTAATTTGTTTACCACATTTATTGCAAATAAGTTAGATAAACTAATTGCTCCTAAAGATATGTTGTTTGAGCCCTGGGATACTGTAAAAACTAAAATTAAGAATTGTGTATATGATAGTAATGGGTATCGTCCAGATATTGCATCTGTATTATCCACTCGTTTGCTTAATTATAGTCTTTTATATTTTGGAGAAAAGGGTGCTAGTTTTCTATTTAATCTCTAACCTTTTGCTGCATTTAAAAATATTTATTATCTTTGTACATAATCAATTAAATATATTTATGTACAATATTACTAAAACGGAATTTGAAATTTTAATCAATAAAGGATTGAAGGTATCTCAAATAGCTGAGGTACTTAATATTAGTATTTCAACTATAACTAGAAAACTAAAAAGTTATAATCTTTGAAATGCTTATAAAGATATTACTGTGTTTGATATAATAGATACAGAAGAAAAGGCATACTGATTAGGTTTTATCTATGCAGATGGATGTATTAATAAGCATGATTATAATAATTATAGATTGCAAATTAATTTAAATTCTAAAGATGAATCTCATCTTAAAAAGTTTGCAGCCTTTATATCTAATAAAGTAAAAGTTGTAACTAAAAATAACATATCAAGATGCTATGTTCAAAATCAACACTTATGTAATACTTTAATCAACTTAGGATGTATTCCAAGGAAATCTTGTACATTAACATTTCCTCTATTAAGTATATTTTCAAACCATAATTTAGTATATGACTTTATTAGAGGCTACGTTGATGGGGATGGGTGTATAACCTATAGTAATAAAACTATAAGTAAAATAAGTATTATTGGAACTAAAGAGTTTCTTAGATGTATAATGGATCTGTTTCCACATTGTTTTTCTATGACTAAGGACAAAAGATGAAAAAATAATACTTATTATATTTATACTACAAATAAGCAATCCTTTCTTAAAGTAGGTAATAAAATATATGGAAATGCAACAATTGCATTAGACAGAAAATTAAATAGATATAAGATTGGCGTGTTACAAAGTAATTTGTAATATTATTATTGGGCAAAAACGGTGAACCCTGAGATGGGAATACCGTGCTAACTTTAAAGATAATAGGTTAAAGTAGTGTAACGCATAGAAGGTGAAACTAGAAATAGAATATAATCCTTCCAAGAGTGTCCAATATCCAATAATTTGGATAAAAATGTATGCTGAACTAATACGAAATCGAAGTATTAGAACTATAAGATAAAAAGCTTATAGGATAACAAAATTGAAAACTGAAGTAGTTCAAGATCGTTTACTTGAATTTATCAATTCTCCTGAACCTTTATTAACTGAAGATTTATTATTTCATTTAGTTAAAACTATTACAACTAAATTTTCAGGAAGGGCAAACAAATTACTTATGAATCCTAAAATCAGAGCTAAAATTTTATAATATGAAACTAAATGGAATTGATATTTCCTTCCTTGTTCCTTATAGAAGAAATAGTGGGTCAGCAAATTTATGTAAATGGTCTTCATATCATTCAGAAAATATACGTTTTTCAGTTAGAACTTCAATGGTGCTACACACCCCTGAAGAAGTAAATACTGCGCTAACTAATAAACTTACAGATCTATCGGATGTAACAAAACTATATTTTGATTCTAGTTCAACATATCCTAGATTCAAGATTAGGGATACAGAATTTCAAAGGGTTATTAAGGTAGATAAGTGTGAAGCTGCTATAGTTCCAGATTCTCTTGAATATCGTTCTGGCACTGGAACATATTATCTATTTGAGTATACAGAACCTGATCAAACTAAGAAAATTTATAGTATTAATCCAGAGTTATTTAAAAATTTAGATCCTTATATTTATAATGATATTTGTTCTTATGGAAGTGATTTTATTGATGGAGTAAAAACTATTAATACTTTACCTAAAGGAGTAGTCCCTATTTATACAGGAAAACTAATTTTCTGTGGCGAAACTTTTGTAGAAACAATTAGTAATATAGTCTCAGTTTATCCTAAATATGCAAAAGAAAGTACTTTAGATAAACTTGTTAATGGAACTTTAGAAAAATTTACTGAAGAAAGCATCTTATCATTAAATGATATGTTGGCATCAACTGATGAAACTACAGTAGAGCTTGGGTTAAAAGTTTTGCAGGGAATGAATGTTACAGAAAGTCCTGCCACCGTAACATGTTTATTGTATGGAAACTATGGTAATATAGCAAAAAATAAGGCAATGGGAACAACTGGAGTATCTCAAGTTTTTAACTCTTTGAAGATTAACACAAGATACATCTCGTATGATTCCATTTCTGCTCTTGCTCAAGCTCTAGAATTAAATACATGGAAAACTGCAACTTCAGATGACAAGTCCTTAGCATGTATCCTTTGTAGAAGTATTATTACAAATTTTTACAAAGAAAAGGATAAAGAGGTTATGGACAAACTTTATCAATTACCTTTCAAAATTAAAACATATGTTGACTAGAAATATTTTATGTATAGCAGGTTTGAAAGGAAGTGGTAAAGATGAAAGTGCCAAAATGCTTCAATTTTGTTTAAATTCCCCAAAATGAATGCAAACATATTGAATGTATAAGCACTGTAATATTTTTACAGAAGGAAAATTTAAAATTTGCAGGTTTGCAGATACTTTAAAATGTCTCCTTTCCATTCTTCTTAATGTAAATGTTGAAAAATTTGAAGATAGACAGTTTAAAGAAGATTATTATGTAGATTTTAATACACTAACAATTCATCATAAGAATTTTGTAGAACGAGACAAAATTCTAGTTGATAATAAATTTTCAAAGTTAGCTAAAGATCTTAATCCCTCCTTAACGGAAGATTATTGGCTATCTATTAGACAAGTTCTGCAATATTTTGGAACTGAGATAATGCGATATTATTTTGGGGATAAGCTATGAATTTTAACTACCTATGAACAAAAGTATAAAAATATGATTATCTCTGATTTGCGATTCCAAATTGAATTTGAGGAATCTAAGAAAAGAGGAGGAAAAGTTATTTATATTCATAGACCTGAATGCAAAGCAGGTTCCCATGCTTCAGAAAGAGAACTCTTAACATTATATGGAAATGGAAACTATGATTATTTAGTTAATAATGATGGTTCACTATCTGATTTATTTTATAAAATAAAAAATATTAGTAAATTATGCCTACAGAAATAAAACGATGTGGATATTGCGAAAGCAATAAAATTGAACATGAATTTCAGGATAATAAATATGGAAAGTATGTTCGAGTTTTTAATCTTAAAGAATCTGTAAAAGGTTCTAGTTGTACAGTGTGCAATGGTGGATTAAAAGTCAAAAAATAAAACAGTTAGCCCCCTATGTTGGATTTAATCCAGCGTAGGGGGCTATTTTTTTTAACTTTCTTTTATAGTGTTGTTGATATCTTGTCTAAATGGACGGAACATTCCAAAAGTATTCACAGTACCAAGTAAAGCAGCTTCTGCAAAGTTAATATCTTCAAGTTTAAATGCGGAATAATAACTTTTAATACTATTTTGAAGAATACTTAAAAACGGAGGATTCCAATTTAATGCACCATTAGTAATTGCATTTATTACACCTAAGTCATCAATAGAACGATTCACTAAATCAATTCCATTACGGAATCACCAACTTCTATCAGCTATTTGATCTTTATATTTTATTCCTGTTTCTTCAGGATCATCTAATAATGCCATTTGAAGTAACTTAGCAAAGAATAAAAACATAGTTAAGTCATATAATGATGCTTTGAAATTAGCAGCTTCGATACCATTTGATCTAACATATTTTCTTCATAAATCAGTGGTATTCAACTCAGGGTCTTTATTAACTATTTGTTTGACATTTAAATAAACATCTTTAAATAATTGTTGATAAGTTTGAAATATTCCTTCCATTACTCTACCTTCTCATGAATATAAAGGAATACCTGTATTCTCATTAACAATTTCTGAGTTTACCCATGTACCATTAGCATCCGTAATAATTTTTATATATTTTTGATTTCCTTTTACATCAACTACAGGAGTAAAATGTCCTTGAGAAGCAACAGTAGTTCTTTTTAGCGTATATTGTGTCTTTTTAGCTGACAGATATGTCATAAACTGCTTAAACAGCATTCCCTGCCACAATTTATTTCATTCCGCCTTAGTCTCTAAATCATAGTAGCCAAAAGATTCATCTGCAAAAGACTTAATAGACTCCCTTTGAAGTACTGTATATGCCATTTCAAATTTATCTCCTACCTTGTATAAAGGCTCTCCAGTTCTTTCACGTTCTACATTAAACTGTCTTAGCATAGCTATATATAAACCATATTGCTTTTCATAAGTTGCTTTAACAGCATCAGGAACAGCATGATCTTTATATTTCAGATAAACATCGAACCTTCTATCCTTTTCCATATCATATTTGAGTCTCTCAATTCCATCGGAATCTTTATCAATATAATGAGCATCAAAGGTTCCATCATGAATCATTTGAGCTAAAAATATAGACATACGGTTCCAATAATCAGGGGCAGTTAAAGCTCAACCAGAATATCTAGAAAATCCACCTATAATACCATTTTTATAAGATATAGTATTTTCTACCATATTTCTAAGGTCCATATTAGCTAAAGCATATAGTTCATTTAGTAACTCAATCTTGGTAATCTCTGTCATGAATTTAGGAGAGTCATAAATAAGATATTTTAAGGCTTTTCCATAATCCTTTATTGTAAAAGCTTCTTTTCCATATCTCCTAAACATAGCATTAGAAAGATTAGTTCAAAATCCCATTAAAACTTCTCGTGGTAGGTTAGCGAAGTGCCAAGAAAGAGCCACACTTGATGCCACAGATCTTAATGCAGATAATGATTTAAACATACCTCTCATTTCTTCAGGAACTAATGATTCAAAGTATAAAGTAGATTTAGTTGTATCTGCAATAAATTCCATAATATTAGAGACATCAATTCCAGTTAAATTTCCTTTTAAGGCTAATGTTGCTTGCATAGCTCTAATTTGAGGAAGAACCTTATCAATATTTCTCTTTTTTACTTCAGCCATTTTATATGAAGCCAAAATAATTTCTAAATTAGTTTCAAAGGCTCCAATTCCATATTCTTGGATAAGTTTCACACGTTTATCCTCATTCTTTCTGTCTTCAAACTCAAAAGCTAATTGATCAAAAGCATCGGCAGCACTTTCCTGCTCTTTGGCTCTTTCAGAAAAAGTATCCTTAATAAAGGAATTAAATCCATATGCAAAATTATCACGAATAGTCTTTGCGCTTAAATTTCCATTTGTAACTAAACTAGCTAATCTAACTCTAACTAAAGGAACCAAAAAATCATTTGTATCTAATTCAGCTCTGGAAGATTTTCCTGTTATTGTTTTTAGAGCAAATTTAAGCATCTGCCTCTCGGCTTCACTTAAATCATTACTCATATCCCAGGGGTCTTTAAAAGTTAAATCGAAAGTATCAGTTCTATAAAGATTTCTATGAAGTCCTCCTTTTGCACCTATAAGGTTACTGGCTGCAATTCCGTGCCCAATAGAATCTTCATATTTTTGCTCTTCTTTACGAAGTTCGGTAAGTCAATTAGTATATTCATTTCTAATTTTTTGGAATGCTGTTGCAAGAATATTTCTAAAATATACAATATTATTAGAACGAATTGTGTCTAATGAGTTTATCATAAGACTATCAAACCAGTTTGGAAAACCTTGCCCAAAAAGTTTAGCTGGAGACTCTTCTTCAAATAAATCAATATTTTTATAGTAATTATAAATCTGAGAAACCCAAGCATAAACTCTAGCAGTTTGATTAGACATATCCAAATTATTAACATCTAATTGACCCATTTTTCTAATTGATTCAAGAAGAGTCTCTAATCTGTCAACTAAATCTTCGATATTATTAGTTTCAAAATTAGAAGAAATAAATAAGTCAGAGTTACTCTTAATTATTTTATGTATAGCATTCTCTTCACTTTGATCAATTCTAAAAATAGCCATTATTTGGTCAGATACTTTGTCTACAATTGAAGTAAATCTTGACTGTCCTTTATATGGTCCATCTTTTAGAATTGTTAAATTTGGAGACATTAAAGTTCCTTCTTCATCAGCAACTAATTGTGATAGAACATCTTCTATGAAAGCAATTTGTCGTTCATTAAACTCAAGAGATTGGGATCTAAATGGATTAACTGCACGAATAGTACCCAATTTTAAATTTTGAAAAGCTGGCCTTTCGTTTAATACTATTAAAGCCTTTAATAATGCAGCGTTTCCTCTTGTTGCTTCTAAAGGAAGAATTTGTTTTTGCAAATATTGTTGTTCCAACCATTGGGCATTTGTGGTTCCTGGTTTAGCAATTAATTCAAATAGGCCTGATAATTTTCCATTATTTGAATAATATAAAGTATCATCTAAATTTAATTCATCTAATATAAGAACATCAATGGCATTATTAACTGTATCAACAATGGGAATAAGACCTCTATCAAACAGATTTTGATTATCAACAATTATATATCGATCCTGCTGATTATAGTATTTATCAAGTAAAGCTTTATAAAATCCTCTGCGCCTACTATTTCCTTCATAAGGAATGGAATCAGGTAAAGTTCCTTTTAATATGCTTTTAAGGCTTCCTATAAAATTATTAATCATTGCAGGACGACTTTCTTTTAGTTCCTCAATATATCGATCAATTCTTTCTGGAATTACATCTTCTCCAGATAAAGGCTCCTTTTTTCCAGTGATGTCATTTACAAAATCAATTCTGCCATTTCTATATCGTATAATATTATTCTTCTCAATAATTTCTTTATTGAGCCTATAAGTTTTAGCTAAAATATATTCTTCAGGAAGAACTTTTGCAATTTTTTTATCTATATTTAACATTTCTTCTGGATCTTTATATTCAGAATAAAGTACTCTAGGAATATATTCATCCAAATTTCGTACTACATAAGGAGTAGTTACTTCTTCAGTAATATTTTTTAATCCATCAGAAATTAATTTGCCTTTAAATTTGTATATTGGCACTAAGTAATATTGAAGAGAGTTAGTGTTTATTCCTAATTGATTCAATACTCGTCCATAAAAAGCTTGTTGATAAATAGCTGTTAACCTTTTCTCCTTAGCCCATTTATCATATGGTTTCTTTGAAAACTTAATATCATAAATAGTGGCCACATCACCATCAATTACAAACAAGTCTAATTTACCTCTGATTTTAGATTTACCATCAATTTCATAGCCAAGATTCGCAGTTAAATCTATTTCAGAATAGATTTTAACACCGCCTCTGAGTTTTCCATCACTACCACTATGCTGCATCAATATTGTTTGATAAACAGCATTTACATCATCCACCATTTCATCAAAATCTACCTTAGATACAGTAAAAGCTTTAGCCTCTTCTTGTAATCAAGTTCTTTGATCTTGATACATAGTAGAAAATCGTTTTGCAATGTATGCCATTACAGAACCATATCTTTCCTTCAATGCGTATGGGCTCAACTTTCTTTCAATTAAGTTATAAAAAATATTATGCACAAATTCACCCATTAATTGAATTCTGAAGTTTTCTTTAACTGTATTTTGAACTCTTTCTATCAATGATTTTGCATCTCCTGAATTCAACTCAATTCTAAACTTATTTGCAGCAGAAGTTAAATAATGTTCTGCTGTTTTTTCTGTTATTAATGTATCGTGAAATAATTCTTCCTTAATTGCATCAAGACGTTGATCGGTTGTTAAACCACTTTGAAATATAAGAGTATTTATATTTAAACCTCTTCTCTGGAGTAATTCTAAAATATAATTTTTAAATAAATCACTCTCATAATTCTCTGCAATAACTTCTGGAGCTAATCGTTTACCCTCTTTATTTGGCTTTGTAATAACATCAGTTACCGCTATAGTATCAGAATCTCCCTCTTCTAAACTATCCTCATTTATAGCAAGGTTTCTATTTTTTAAAGGGGTTATTTTTGCAGTTTCTGAAAAAGTGTCTTTTTTTGCTTTGTTAATAATTCCATCTACATAAGTTTCAGTGGTAACTCTTAGCAATTCTGGATCAGTTTCTCAGTTATATCTATTCCGATTCGCAGCTATATAGGTTTTTACATCCTCCTCATTTGTAAACTCTATGACTTCTCCATCATTTACTTTTAATCTTCATTTACAATTTTCCATTATAATACACAATAAATAGTTAAGTTACCATCTTCCATTAGTTTCTTAATAATATCATCAGACACTTGTCCTGCAGTTTTTGGAGCCTTAGAATCTTCATTACCTAAAACCTTTATTTCTGAATTATCTAAAACATTGTTTATATTATTCATTATCCATTGAATATCTTCAACATTATCATATCCACTTAATGCAGTATCATCAGTATTAACATAAAAATCTAAAAGAGCGTTTAATAAAGTATTGATTGATTCTTTGTCGCCATTATTAGTTAACTCTAATAAATGCTTATCACTAACCAAAGAATTTAATATGATAGGGATTGCTACCTCTGCAAATGTAGTATTAGTCTGATATTCATTTTTCAAATATACTTTTCCGTCTTCTATATAAGGATTATTTGAATCTGTAAATAATAAATTATTCTCCGTTATAAACTCTGAAAGAGTATTGTCCAGTACAAATCTTAATCTACTATAACTTAATGGTTCTCTTTTTTGTAATTCTCTTTCCACAAGTCTTTGATCTCTAATTGTACTCATTCGCACAATTATAGTATCATCAGATACTATTTCTCCTAAAGAATTTTCAAAATCCGCCCCGTTATAAAGTAACTTTTGATTCGACTTTGTGTAAACTATATCCCCTTCATTTAAGTTAAATTCTTTTAAATCACTGATAGAAATGGGAGAAATTTCTTTAGAACCAGGCTTCATAAAATACGCATCCCAAAGCTTAGATGTATCTTTCACATCTTCTCCTTTCAAGGTTTTTCACACACCCTTGACTAACATATAATGGTCTTTTCCAACTGTCAATAGTTCTTCATTATATTTACTTGGCACTCTTTTAATTACCTCTTGAAGATTATCATAATCACTATTGATTATTTGAGAAAATTTATCAAATATGTCTAGAGAATCATCTTTAACCAATTCATCTACTAAAGTAATGAAAGCTAAATTATCACTTTTTAATTGGTTATATACAAACATTACCTTTTCTACTATATCAAGATTAGCTTCGGAAGCTATAGCTACTATTCTGTTAGGACTTACAAAGAAATTCTGAGTAATAAATGCATTGTCTTTTACTTTTAGAATATTATAATCTGAACCTTCTAATTCAGGATAAGTATCTGTAAGTTTGTAATTTCCTATTAATGTATCTGCTAGATTTCCTGAATTTAAAGTAATATTATCTCCTAAATTTTCTACAATAAACTCATATAAATTCCCAGCTACTCTTTCCCCATTCACTGTATACTCCAGCTCTGGGTTATTCTTCAAGTAATTAATAACTGAATTAGTAGATAACGAGATATCGGCATCAAATGATACCGATATCCCATTATTTAAATTTAATTCAATACATGCCATATTAGCAACTTTTTATAATTAATAATCCCCTATTTAACGCTACATTTAGTTTTCTTTCAGATGTTAATTGTTTAGCAGCACCCCTATTTAAAGCTTTAAAGCGTTCATTATTTAATGGAAATACATTTTGAGGTTTCGCTGAAGGCCCTTCATCAAAATCTTCCATATAAGAATCATCCATAAACTCATCATCATAGTTAGATTTTCTAATTTGATAAAGAGTTTCAAAATCTGCGGCGAGAGTTTTGTCTAAAACGAAGCTTTTATCATATACTCTACCTACGAAATCAAAATATGAATTAATTAAAGTATTATTCTTGATTACTTCTGTAAACAACTTACTAAAACTATCTCCTAGAATTTGATTCTTATTTACAATTAAATTATATAAGAAAATATAATCTGCTACTGTATTATTAGGTCAATTATCATCATTTATATTAATGAAACCCTCTCCCAAATCTTGTGAATATACTACATCATTTGCTATAAGATTAAAATCTATAAGCATCTTTTCGTAGTAATCTTGATTTGTTTTTTCAATTAAATTGAACATTGGCTTATAGTATCTTACAAACCCATCACCAGATGTACTATATTTTCTATCTGCAATAAGATTATTTAAGAAAAAGTTTGTTGGATACTTTAACCTTAAACTTGGAATTAAGGTTTCATTTACAAAGATAACAAAATTTTTTAATCCTACAGGGCTATTAATAGAACGTAAAATAACTTCATTTAAAGGATGCACTCCTCCCATTCTATCTACCTCTACATTTGAAGGATACTTAAAATCTAGAGATTTTATAGCTTGTACAATCATATCATCGGTTGCTAAACTTCTTAGTCTACTTGATAGCGTATTTTTTGGAATAACTAACTGTTTATCAGTCATTAATTTAGTTCTATTCATTTGTTCAACAATAGCCCTATATTTTCCTGACAGTTCTCCAATAGCTCTTTCTGCATTAATAGATAAAAAGTCCATCTCATAAAAGTGAGGAGATGTTTTTAATACATCAAGAACATTTATAGTAGTTGCACATTGTTGGAAGATTCTAATCATATCATTTGCATATCGTGAATCGTTGAAGAATCTAATCTTATCAAACGTAAATCGTCTTCCAGTTGTATATTTTTTAACAGTTGGAGATCCTCCAAATATAGAATCCGCTTTAATTTTAGCATTAACTATTCTTTCTATGCCCTGTTCAAAATTAATACGCTTTGCAACAATTGCCCCAAATTCTGTAGACAATCCTTGGTTTACAGAAAGTTCTCTAGCTAATAGTGTTAATTCTCCAGCACCTTTAAACACCTCTTGATAAAATAGTAGCTTCTGATAAGCTTCACTTTTCGTATCAGTAACTTTTAATAATTGGCTAATTGCTGTAGTTATACTTACAGAATCAATATCCTCAAACATATTACCTTTTACCATACTAATAATATTAGTCATTATATCATCGGTAAAAATGGTAACAATATCATTTAAATCTGCACCTGTCATAATCATCCAAATAATTCCAGGAGCAGTTTCTGAAGTACAGTTAATATTATTAAGAATAGGATTCTTAGCATTATCAGTTGCTTGAGATAGTAAACTTGATAAGGTAATTGCTACAGTTCCATAGTTTGCAAAAAACTCTGAGTGAGTTGTAGTAAATTCCTTGGCAATTCCAGGTCACGTAATAGTTTTCCCAATAAGTTTAGCATTACCACTACTTATCCAATATTCAATTGCATATTCTGCTTTAATTGCAGAAGCTACAATACCAATTACCTCTTTACCTACCTTGTTATTACTATTCATTTTTATCTGACTTGTAGAAACAAAAGGTGAAAAGTTATCACTAGATTTTGGAGAAACAGCAGCAGCCTTTTCAATTGGTTCTACTGTAGTAGGTAAAGTAGCATACCCAATAGTAGAAACATTATGATATGTATTAAACATATTATTCACTAAGTTATTCATAAAGACTTTATCTAAAGTTCTTTTAGGAATCTTATGTGTATTGTGTCTATTTATTTGGGTTGCTAATTGCCAACCTAGTTTCTGAAGCTCTGCTACAGTATAAGTATCCCATACGTATACATCATTAAAGAGTTCATTAGAAGACTTTGATTGCACTGGAAATTTTGAAATATCAATAACAATATCTCGATTTCTTACTTTAGAAATTAAATTTCTTAATCTAGGAGAATTTACTGTTAATTTATCACCAGCAGTATATGCTTCTAATAAATCTGCAGTTAAATCAATAAAGTCTGTTACTTTATTTGTTCATCCATTAGGGTTATCATCACCCTCAGTACCATAATAAGGCGTTGTCCCAGTATATTGAACTACGAAAACTCCCTTATTTTCACCATAAATTATTTCAGGATCTGGAAGAGGTAGTTTCTTTGAACTTTCTAAATCATTATAATCCCAAAATATCGACCAAGCAGGATATACTCCATCATCGGTTAATGCTACACCAAGATTATTATTTTTATCCACATCATAGTCTGAACCTTGTTCATACGTTTGATACTTATTAACAAGACTTACATTATAAGGACTTTGAAAGATATCTACAATTTCACAAGGCATTGCAAACTGTTCACTCTGAGCTGGAATACGCGCTACAATATACTTTAAAGTTTCCCAGAAAGAATTATATTGCCTATTAGCTAAATCATTAATAAAATCTTCATTTACTTTAAAGATTCTGTTTCTTTTCATCAGTTTATTAACTTCTGAATTTACATTACCATCATACCCAGAGTAGAGACCAGATTGCAGAATATTATCTAGAATTTGCATAGGATTATTTTGGTCCACAATAACAGCAACCTCAGTTCCATTTACTTTATAGAATTCTAAACCTTCTATCTTATAAAGATCTTCTCCTCTATCATTGATTCTATAGATTCCTGTATCATCTGTAGGTACAGTGATTTTATTATCGTCGGTTAAAAATTCAGAAACAAATTCTTTATTAAAATATATTGGTAAATGTGCTCCAGTATTTGACTTTAATACAAATTCTGAAGGGATCATTCCATCAGGGAATACAACCTTTCTATTAATAAGAATTCTCTCTTTGAATCATTCAGGACCACCTTGTCTAATTTCATCAATGCTTACACCAGCTGGAATATTTAATACTGAAGAATATTTATAAGAAGTACTAATTTCAGAATTTACATATTCAGTTCCTAAAATTTCCACTATAGGCAGCTGTTTTCAATCACCAGATGGATCATACGCAATGAATCCTCTATTTTTATTTAGAATATCAACCTTACCTTCACTAATGGCTTTGTATAAAACATTATTCATAAAGGTTCTTGTTGCTTCTGGGTCTTTAACAGTATCATATTCTAAAGCATAGCGTAGTCCTAAAGAAAAAATATTAATTTTTCTGTCAGATGTAGTTCCATCTTCATTTTGGATTCTAACATTTACAAATACATTTCTTCCTTTTAGGTTTCTTGGTTTTATATAGCACTTAGTAATATTATATAGACCTTCCTGAATTCTTAAATACTCTTCATAAGAATTTAATTCTACAGGAATAGGTAGAGAACTTGAAGTTCCTTCTAAATCATGGTATAATCCATCCGAGCCCCTTAAATAATATATATTTCCAAACTCTAAAGCAAGGGGATCTACAACTTCTTTGTTATCAATTTCTTGTAAATGAGTATAAATTTCTGGATTCTTAATTAAATCTAAACTATTATATTTTCTTCCTGTTTCATCTTCAAACAACATAAGAATATCATAGGAAGGAACCATGACATCAGCAGAACCTGCATATTTACGTTTAATGAATCCATTAGTATAAATAACAACATCGGATGCAATTTTTCCCATTAAATTTTCATCACTAAATGGAATTGCAATTCCTAAATCCTCTAAACTTACTTCAGGATTGGCTTGAATCTTTTCGTTAATTTGTTCCATTAGTGCTTGAGCTAATCCTAAAACATCCACGTTATCTTTCAAGAATGTTTTCACTAAACCTTTTCCGAAAATATCTACAAGTTTTGCACGATTATCTACACTATTTACAAATTGAGATGAAGTTGATTTAATTAAATTAGCTAAAGAAGTATAAATTTCTTTTGTAATACTTTGCACTAACCCCTTTTGAGCCATGAAGGAAATAAGCTGAGTAGGTTCACTTACCTCTGCATCATCAACAGCATGGTCAGCATCAAGCTGAACAGCAGTATTAGAAATATCTAACCCTATAACATGAAGGGGAAGGGATTTTCCTCTAAATACATCATTGCTTGTGATTGGTAATTGAGCAGATTTATTTGTAGATTCTGTAGGAAAGTAATGAATCATTTTCTTTTTCAAAAATTGATCCACGTCTGCTTGAGATAATACTGAACCATCTACACTAGTTTTAACCCCTATGGAATTTAATAAATTTAAGATTTGATGTTGAGAAGCTTCTGAATAAACAAAAGTATCTCCCCCATATTCATCTGTAATAATTTCTCCAGAAAATTCGGCACCTAATAACTTATATACATCCCATAGATTGCTTAAAGTAACAGGTATATCTATTTCAGTAGTGCCTTCTGCAAGATTTTCTAAATTATAAGTGTAATTATTTTCCCCTTTTCACTTTAAATTAGATACTTTAAATACTTGAAGTCCTTTGCCAGGCTCATTGATTTGATAGTATCCAGTGATACTTGTTCTCTTTCCATTAAAGTTTTTAGTAATATCAAATCAACGTCCTCCATAAAAGAAATCAGCAGGTGTATAAGACTGCCTCAGCATTTCCTTTAATTTAAATCTTCCATGAATATTTTTCAACATGAAAGCATTAGAAATACCAAAAGTTGCAGATTTATTCAGAGTAGCAACTCCCTTACCTTCAATCATGGCATGCCCTAATGTTTTTCTAACAATTCCTTCTACTTTATAATCAACTGTAGAATTATCAGACAACCACAAGGTTGTAATAGGAGCAAATACAGCACCATCCCATACATTCATTTCTTGACCTGCAGATTTATTTAAATCAGCTACAGGAGAGTTATAGTCACTAATTGTTGCATAATTAGCAGTATTTGGAAGTCCTGTTAAAATTCCTCTTTGATATGCATGTCCAGTTGCACTTAAAGCTACCATACGTTTAGTAGAAGTTACATATGATTGCTCTGTATTTTTAACAAAGTCATTAACTGTTAATTCCTTTAAGGGCTTACTATATACTGCAGGATTTTTATATTTATGTGCAATGGTACTTCCCACTGTTAATAAAATATAATTATATGACAATAGAGCATGTGTATAAAAATATTTTTTAACATCATCCTGAGTCATTCCAAATCTATTTTTAAATGCCTCCATAATGTCTCCTGTCCTAAAGATTTCTCGGCAGTCCTTTAAAAATAGATTATATTCATTATCAAAGAAAGTATCAGTATTTGCAAAAGCCAAATAATAACCATACAATAATCTATTAAATTTAATTCCAGAACCTTTAACTTTTTTGTAGTCAAATTCATTAGATATTACATAGTTAGTATAATTTTTAGCATTGTATTCATCAACTAAATTATTTAATTGATCAACAGTAATTCCTGTTAATGCAAAATCAATATTATTGATTCTGTCTATATAATTATCTGCTGGAGTTATATTTAGAACTCTTTCGAATAAATTTAAAGAGTTTTCTAAATATTTGGTTTGAATCTTTAGTCCACCCTCTCTGAAAAAATCAGCAATTTCTTTCCACGAAGCCTGAGCAATACTTTTATTTCGTCCCTCTCCCAATCCCTCAATAGCTTTAGTAGTATCAAATACTTGATACATAATAGATTTCTTATCTGATGGGGTAATACCTTCAATGAGAATTTCTCCGTTATCTTTCATTGACCTATTATAATCCCAACCAATTGCAACCTGTAATTGTTCTGCATCAGTAAAATCTTCTGCTAATCTAAATTTCTTCTTAATTTTTGAGAAGGCATCCAGATGTAATCTGCTTTCCTTATATAATGTTGGGTTATTATATAAAAAAGATAGCATTAGAGGGGATTCAGAACCAGTAGGAGAACTTTCTATTCTGTTTTGCAAATTAGCTAAATGTTGATAGAACGTATTAGATAAGTTAGCTAAACGATAATTAGGAACTTTATTTCCATCACTTCTAGAAGTAATACTTTTTATAATTTCAGGGTTTTTATCTAAATAATATTTAGCCAGAGCTACTAAATTAGCATCATCTCCATTAATTTTAACTCCCGTAGTAATTCTTGTAAGTAAAGTAATAATATCATTTAATGGTAGGTCTTGATTTTTAAATTGTAAAAAATCAAATCCCGTTAAATTTTTAAAATGATACAAGAGAGCTTCTGTTGTTAATCCAACTATATCTTTAGGAAGTAATTTTTTCCCATTTACTTTAGGGATACCTTGTTTAGTAATGACATAATCAATATTATTTGCCATTTGTAAGGAAATAACTCCTTTATTTAGAACATCAGTACTTGTAGTTCTTCCTTCATCCCAATTATATCGCTGATAGGTCTGTTTAACATATTTTAACATACCAGCTAGCATTGTATCTAGATAATTAATTCCATCAGATTTAATTGTTTTGGAAAAAGACTTTTTATAAGCATCTACTAAATTTATACTTACCTTTCCACTCTCTGCCCCAGTTGAATCAAAATATCTTGTTCTAATACTATAAAGAATCTTATCAATATTAGAATTAATAGTTTCTAAAGAATCTGTATAACTAATTATCTCATCTACTAATAAGCGAGGATTTTCAATAATTTTTCTAAACTTCGCCCAGTCATTTCTAGCAATGAAATTTAATAAGGTATTAGAAGCCTCATAAAACATTGCAGCTGTAAGATTCTTTTTAGTTTGTCTAGCAGTTCGTCTTCCATTTTTTGATTGAAATATATCATATAGAGGAGTGCTCTCTATTAATAATTTCAAAGAGCCTGAAGTATCATCATATGCTGATCTGTCATCTTTTCGTTCCCAGCCAGCTACATGATGATGTCCATCATTAATCTCAAAATTTTCTTCAGTGTAGTTATATCTAATATAGTGATTACTAATTTCTGGAATTAATTCTCGATTGTGTAATAGTAAAATATATTGGTAATACTCTCTTTTATCAATACTATTTAGATTCTCTTTGAATGCATCATTAATTCTATTACCATACGTTGCAAAAGTATCTCCAAAAACATCACTTAAATCACATAGGAGAACCTCTAATGATTTCTGCAATTTTTCTTTACTATCAATCACTTCATATTCTCCAGTAGCATCATTAAAGATATTTAAAATTAATGAGTCACCAACCCTTCTTGCAGCATACTGCATGAAGTCCCTATAAGAAGTAAAATCAAATTGAACTTTTCCATCAGCTGTATTATATGTAAAATATCCTTTTACAGTTTTGCTGATACTTCCGCCATCAACTAGATTTTTTAAACAATATCTTTTTACATGTTCGGACAAAGCCTGTACGAAATCTGGTTCTACGCTCATTCCTTCTTCAGATAGTCGAGCTATTAATTTAGAATAGATATCTGAGTCGTTAAAAAACGACCCAGATGTATCTATATCTAAATTTTTTGCAACGTCAACGATTATTGATTTAATTGTGCAATTCATAAATTAACATTCTTCTCCTGCAGTTAATATATCTAAAAGTTCTTTAACACTACTTATTAATTGATATTTATTTTTCATCTTATCAAAAATTGCAGTATTTTTTCCATTATTCATATAAGCATCTAGTTTTTCTGCAACATCTCCACTAAAAGTAAAGGATTTTACCTGATTTCCGAGTTGAAGTTTGTATGTTACAGGATTTCCTGAATCTATATTTTGTCGTGTTACAAAGATACCATTATTTTCCTGTCTTACAAAATGAACAAATGAATGAACGTAATCATTATATTCATCTAATAAATCCATACACTCTTCAGTAAGAATATCCTCCTCTGGATTAGCAGATTCCATCACTAAATTTTCTGCAGTTTCATTAACTTGTTCCTGAACAGTTTCTATAGTTTCTTGTGTAAGTTCAGTAGAAGCCTCTTCTGTAGCTTCTGAGAAGATTGAATCTAGTCCTTGTTCATAATCATAATATGACATTACTGATCAACCTCTTTCATATACAAAGTTATTATCTGCAGTATAATTTAAATTAACGGGAACATTGTTAGTTCTATAAGTCTTATCAAAATCTGTTTGGTGATAATTAGCGAAAATTTTAGAATACAGATTAAACATATTGTCTGTATCTAGACCCTCTAATAGTTTTATAAAACCTTCATAATCTGAATATATAGATTTATATATATTCCAAATTTGATTTACTCTTAGTTCAGTAATAGAATCAGTTCCCGCAAAAATCTCTTCTGCAGATTTATTACCTTCAGAAAAATCTATCCGCTTTATTATATCCTGTAAATCTGAAATAGAAAGATTAGAAATTCATTCAGGAAGCTCCTTTTCTGATTGCTTTAGAGCTATTAATCTCTGAACTCATGCAGCAATATTTTTATATAATTTATTATGAGATTCTTTTGTACCTATAATCCTAACGTCTTCTTTAAACTTATTTTCTCAGTCATTAGTAGGTGCATAGTTATAATAAAGTTGAATAGGTTGTACTGAAATTCTTATTCTAGCCTTTCTTATAAACTGTTCAGTAACAGCTGGATCCCACTCAGGAATCTTTTTCATATCCCTAACTAATTCAGATAAAATTCTATATGTTTGTTTTAAATCGTTTATATATTGATTTATAGAGCTATCTAAAGAAATGGTTTTATCAGAATAGTTAGAACGTAGTCTAGCAAAAATAGTTACTGCACTGGCAGTAATTTTAGATACTTCTCTAATTTTCCCATTACGCTGTTTAAACGGATTTCCTTCTGCAGTATGAGAATCCCAAATATCTGAAGCGGTTTTATATAAAGCATCAATGGCTGAATATAATTCTGAAATAGAATATTTCCCTCTCTTATCAGTTAACCATTCATCATTAACCCTAATAGGTTTAGTAGATTCAAAAAACGAATATTCAAAATCTGATGCACCAGAAGTATAACGATAAGGAGTTCAATATCTTTGATTGTCAAAATCTTTGACCATAGGATCAAAGAATATAGGAGAGTCTGGAGTATAAAAATTTAATTTTTCTGAATCAAATCTATAATAAGTTGTTTGATCTTGTTTAGCATCTAATTCCTGGATTGCTTCCAATAATTTAGTATCCCCAATAACATTAGTTCCTTTTCCTACTGTTTCCATATTAGGAAATATAGCCAAAGTTACCTCTTTATCTCCATCCTTATAGACTAATCTTCTAAAAATTTTAGCCTTAGATAGATCTTTTTTAGGATCAAAATTACCTACTCCTCAAGCATTATCAATGTCAGAATCATACAAAGAAACTTTTATTAAAAATTCACCAGAATCTCCAACTCCATAAAGGTTATAATTTTCAGCCCCAGTTAATTTTAAATATAAATTATTTCTTAAAGCACTTAATTGTGTTGCAGCTACCTTAAAAGCCTCACTGCGAATATCTGCATCTTCAGTTAAAAAGAGATTTATATCTTCTGAATCATTACCTCTATGATATATTTGATCCTCACTAATGTTTCCTCCAAGACGATTATAGAAAGTATGAATTCTAAGCATAGATCTAATTAATGGAACTTCATTAATAGTTAACTGCTTTGTTGGGGCAATATCCTCATTTGGTGCTTCCTCTGGATTATTCTGGACAATTCCAGATTCAGGAATAGAAATTTTGCTTAAACTCTCTTTTCTGTATTCTTGATAAGTTTTAATTGATTCCTCGTTTATTCCTATACTATATACATCCTTCCAATCTTTTTGTGTAGTAACAAAAGTAGACTGTTTAGAACTTTTTAGTAATCCATGAATGATAGTGGCATTCTTACCACGAGTTAATATTGTATAAATGTCTTTTCTACTAGGGATTCCTAAAACACCATCACTAAAGTCTAAATCTCCATTAATTAAGACATAATCAAATTCTTGTCCTTGTACTGCCACCACTTCTGTCTTTAATAAAACATTTTTGGGAGCAATAAGCCCATTCTTTTTTATATCATATAAAAGAATTGTACTCTCAGGATGAGCTTTTGCAAACTCATTTAAACTCTCTTGAGTTAAAGTTCCCGCATTATTTTTTATTCCAACAATATCAGATTCATTCTCAGCATATTGGAGTTCAAAAGTATTTGATTCTAAATTATAAGGAAATTTAACTAATCTTCCTGAATTTCATTTTCCAATATTAGTAGTAACACGTTTAGATTCATACAAACTACTACCAATAAAAGTTAAGCATCTATCAAAAGAATCTAATTCCCCATTTTCATTACTATATCCAGATTGTAAAATATCTCCTGTTGTAATAATTTTAAAATTAAGTTGCTTAGCTAATTCATCTAACAGTAAATATTGTTCACGAGATACATAGGTACCTTCATCAATAATTATAGTTAAAAAATTATCCTGTAATATTCCTCGTAAGTCATCAGAAATAGTTAGTCCGTAGTCTTTACTATTAAATTTAACCTCAGTGCCTTCAATAGTAGTAAAATTCTTAAAATCAGAGATGGTATAATTAATTTGCTCTTTAGCATTATTATCTATGATTTTAACCCCATCCTCAAATAATTTGAACAGATTTGCTATTGTGTATTTACTTGCCCTGTCTGCATTTAATTTCTCTAAATTTGCTTCTGTAGGCGCAGAAAATAAATATTGAGAATTTGTAATCTTATTTTGAACTAATTGAATCAGAGGTAATATAGCAACTGATTTACCTACTCCAGAGCCAGCACAGAATCTGAACACATTTTCTAATACAGAATAAGATCTTGAATCATTAACCTTTTGCTGAATTATAGAAACTATTCTATGAATTTCTGTCTTATCTCCATTAAGGTATTGAATTGCTTGTTTTACCAAAAATTCCTGAGAATAGTATGGAGCTTTCTCAAATTGACCTTCTTCTATAACTGCTTTATAAGGCTTATAAAAAGTAGCAGGTTCACTAATTAAATTAGACATTAGATACCAGAAATTCAAAGCATCCATTGTATGAATGTGGTCTATATTCTGCTCTTTATTTAAACTTAAATAAGCAGGTTCTGCAGAGAATTCTGGGAACAAGTCACATAATAATCCTACAAATAAATCTTTTTGTTCTGAAGTTAGTCCTTTATAATATGTAAATAAAGCTAACTCATTATTAATCAAAGCTTGTTCAAATCTAGTGTCAGCATCGCTAATTGCATCTTTATCTAAATCATCAAGAACAATATTATCTACAAATTCAAATGTAGGTAATTCTGGTAATCCTTCTTTTGTAAATGATGAATTCTTATCATTAAGTTCTTTATAAACATCAATGCGATCTTGTTTAATACTAACACTTAGTTTTTGTTCTTTAATGTTCTCATTATTAGCATTAGTATCACTGATAATTTTAAGGCCTTCAATTTGAGATTGTATTAAACTAATTCTATTTGTTAAAGCTCGTTTAACTTTATCACTAATGATTGGAAGATCGAGAACTGGATTTTTATGACTTTTATTAAAATCATTAATGACCTCATTAACACTAGTTAAATTATCAGCACTTCTTGTAATAGAAGTAGCCCCTCTTAATAATGCTTCAACTTGGAACAATTGTGTGTTTAAAGCATCTAATTGTTGTCTAACAGGTGTTTCGAGAATATATGTTTGACGTCCTCCCGAGTATTTAACCAACTCTTCGTCAACTAATTTAGTAGAATTTAACCCAAGTTGTTTTAATATATCTTCTATATTGTCATTTCCAATATCCCTATATACTTCATTAACAATATTATAAACATTCTTGGCTTTTTCCAAAGCATCTTGCCAACGTTTGGCATCCAATGTGATTTCTGGACGTTCAGCTATTCTAACATCAATAAAACCATCTACATAATTAGCTACCATCCCTACTATCTTTGAAGCCACACTTTCATTGGGATCCTCAGAAAGAAGAGAATTAATTCTTTCCTCTGTAGGTTGTCCTTCATCATCCAAAACTACAACAGGATGTCCATTCTCATCTAAATCATAAGAGTTTTCTGCAGCTTCTTCAAATTCATAGACGTCAAATAAATTATAATTATCAGGAATTATGTTATCTCCATTATATACACTATAAAGATAGTTAGCAAGACTTTTAATCATTGGAAGATTATTTCTTAATGAAGAATGTCCAACTACACTGTAAATATATCCTACTAATTCATTATAGGACATAAATCCGCCATTCCTATCTTTATAAATAAGTCTTCCTGATGAAGGGTCCATTTCTAATTTATCTGCTAAATTTGCTAACTTTTCATCAAGAATTTGTCCTTCTCTATTTTTAAGATTATCAGCTATAAGTTCTGACATTCGTCGATATAACTGATATGAAGTAAAGGAATCTATTTCTGATTGTTTAGATTCAACATAGTTTGCATATTTTTCGTCAACATAAGCCTTAAGAGTATCATTTAACTTAGAATAATCATACCCAAAAACTTGTTTAGCATAGTTTTCTACATTTGGAGAATAAAATAATCCAAATACACTTGGGGTATAGGAAGCCATCATTCTTCCAAAATAAATTTCATTTCCCCCGCTTACTAATTGATGAATTTGATTTTTATAATAATCAAATTGTGCTTGAGCTGCTTTTATAATTTGTGGATCAGTTTTCTCATCTTTTTGTAACTGAAATAACTCAGAGGAAACATCATTTAATTGCAACTGAAGTTTTGTTAAATCATCTGCCATTAAATCAAGAAGTTTCCCATCATCTCCAGCTTGTTGAGAAATTTGTAATGCAGTCAAGCTTCTATAAATTGGAACATTTGCTAAATCATCCATTGAGTATTTAATTCCCTCCTGTTCCAAAAATAGATCCAAAGTATTTATATGATTTATGAAAGAATCTATTAGATAAGAATTCTGGGTTTTTGATTTATCAGAAGCAGGCAAATAAGATCCATCCTCGGCTCTTTCATCATATGATAGAGTATTACTTCCTAATGCTTTTCCTTTAAAAGACCGTGCTATTTTGATTATTTCATCTTTCTGTCCAGAATTAACCTTTTGAAGAATAGCCCTTGCCATTTCTGGACGTTTTGAAAGTGCAGCACTTCAATTAGAGCTTCCACCTCTAGTTCTTCACCAGTTTTCTAATCCAAAAACAGTACCACCGATACCACCGCCAATAAAGCTAACTAAATAACGTTGGATTGGGTCTGAAGCAGCGTAGTCAAAATGACCTTGTGTTTCATAACCTAATTCTTTTCTAAGAGCATTAAGTCCATTACCTAGAACTCCCTGAGCAAAGTCTGTCATTAATTCTTCTGTAACCTCCTCCATTGCTTCAGATGCAGTACTAGTTAAAATACCTCTTTTACCTCCGTAAACAACTGAAGTTCAAAGTTCATTTATAGTTTTAGTAAAGGATTTAAACGTACCAACAAGTCCTCCTTTTGCCTTTGCTTGAGTCAACTCAGTCTTACCTCTATCTTTAAGATAATTGTATACTAATTCTCTTAAAGCCATCCTTTCCTCATTAAGGTCTACCCCTGTTAATAAGTAATGTTTGAAGTAATCAAATTGAAATAAAGTATGAAATCCTGTATATACAGCTGTAGAGATTACAGAGGCAGTTTGTCTATCAAATCCATTTTGAATTGCATCTCCATAAGTTTGTGCTGCAGCTGTAGTTACTAGATATGCTCTTGCAATTGCCGTACTTGCTTTTTGATATTTATCATATGCATCATAAGCAGCTTTATATTCAGGCATGGATTCAATAATAGTTTTTACCCTAGCAGGAATTTGTCCCTTTTTAAGAGCTTCTTTAGTGAAAATCAGTTCTCCTTTTGATATTAAACCCTTTTCAACAGCTTTCTCTAAAACAGACCCTTGTAATGCTGCAACACCTGCCTCTAATCTTCTATCCATTCCTAACATTTTAGGAATATTTGCAACCCATCTCTGTTGGAATAATTGTTGAGCTGAGGTAGAGGCAAACTGACATATGTTGTCAAAGGAAAAGGAATGTGATTGATTATATTCAGAGGGAGTACTATTAAATTTTTGCATAAACCCTTCAAACTTATTAAGAGCCGAAGAGGGTCTATATTCTGAATCTAATAATCCGCCAAAGGTTTTAATAAGTGCAGGCATAGATTCACTTAGATACATAGCTGCGGTCATTCCTGCTCAATATTCTCCAACACCAGGAATAAGATAAGGGGCTAATACTGCTAAGGTCCTAGCTACAGATCTAACTGGATTTACCTCTATACTATCAGTATCGAAAATGTCGATTTTATTCCATGCACTTCCATCAGTTGTTAATACATCAAGTACTCCTAAGACTTGTTTACCATAATATTCCCTTCCATTTAAAGTTTCATAATAAAACTTGCCGTCAGCATCGTATTTATAATCTCCTTTTGAGTGCTTAACAGTATTACCATCAATATCAGTATGTTCTCCATCTTCATCCCACTGAGCTAATACCAAAGTATCACTTGTTAAAACCCCCAATGCTCCTAAATCATTTGGAGATTTATCAGACCATGTTCCACTCTCTGTATCAAAGTATTTGTTTTTTTGTGCAAGCTCAGCAATACTCAAGGCTCTAGGTCCCTCAGTTCCCTCATGGAAATATGAAGTTGTTTCAAAAGGATTGGATACTTTTCTAATTTCAAAAGTAGGTCCTTTTTTGATATTACTTTTGGCATCTCTATTTATATCAAAGGCATCATATTCATATGTATCTTTTAACCACTTTTCTGTATCTAAAGCTGAAAAACTAGTATAGTCCTGTAATGCTTTTGTATAAAATTGATCAAATAAAGCCTCATTAAATTTTCCACTATCATCTTTAAAAAACTCTTGTACTTTGTCCGATTTAAGATAATCTTCTTTTGGACGGATACTTGTATTTAAAGAGTTTATACCATCTGCTGCTAATTTGTCAATTGTAACATCTGTATTTAACAGATTTATAGCAACCCAATCATTTTGTTTAACGTTATTATCCATATTTTTTATAAATCTCCAAATGAGGTTTGTAGCCTAGTTTGTCTTGGATTATATGTTCCATTATTATATCTTGGATCAACATAAGCTTCTTGCATCATTTGATATTCTGAGCCAGTTCTCTTATCTGTTCTTGCTCGTTCATCAGATATTGCCTGAGATGCTTGATTAACATATAAAGGAATGAATACTGTACCGCTTAAGATTCCTCTATTTCAAATCCAACCATAATTAATTTTAACTTTATTCTTCTTTTCTCTATTCTGGTTAGTATAATTTACATCATTCATAAATTTATCTCTACCCTGACCTGTAAGTCTATCAATAGTAGGATTGTCTGAGGTATATCCAGCAACTGCTCCTTCATCTTCTGACATTTTAGCATGTACAGCAAGAAAACGTCCAGTCATTAAATTTCCATCCTGATCTAAATTATTATCTAAAGCATATTTCTTATATATTTCAAAGATTTCTCTTGGATCAGTAATTTTATTTTTAGCTATTTCATCAACAGCCATCTGATATCTATTAATAGCTCCAAAATCAGGCTTTCCAGTATAATCAACAGGGACATCTATAGTTTCTACACCATCTGAAGCATCTACAATAACTTCTCTAGCTTTATTTGGGTCAATGAATAAAGTATCTTGATTATCTCCAATAACACTTCCATTAGAACCCTTTGCATTGTACATGCCTCCGAAATACATTTTATCCCTATCCATAACTACTCCATTTTTAGCGAGATCATTAAAGACCTCATCTAAAGTAGCTATGCCAGTTACTATTTCATTATTCTTATCCCTTATTGGATTATGTTTTACTTCTACAGTAAAATCCGCAATGCCATCCCTTGTTCTTACTCTTCTAGTTCTGCTAGCTCCAAAACCACTAATAATACTTTGTCCATATCCTTCTTTATCCCCTGGACCTGCACCTTCTCCTGAGCCACTTTTTCTACTTGTTCCAAGAGGATCTTTAACATATCCAACCTTTGCTGAAGTATCTGTGTGCTCAAATAATGCGGCTCTTAATATTCCAGTAACATCTTCCATTTTCTCAGGATTAAGACCTTCTGCGGCTGTAGTAGCACGTAAAACATGTTTAGCATTACTATTTAAATTTTTGTATAAATAAACAATAGCAGCATTTATATCTTGTGCAGCCTTAGAATCAGAAGTTTCTATTTCATATAATCCATCGGGACCTAAGCTCATTAAAGCCTCTAGTCCTCTTTGAACCTGACCCCCTGCCTTAATTGTATATCCTTTTTGAGAACTGGTACCAAATTTTTTAATAGTGTCTATTACTTGGTCCATAATAGTTTTCATTCCTATTGAATTTGATAAATCATGAAGAATTGATTCATCAAATTTTAAATTAGGATCCCTTTCTCTTAAATGTATCAGTTCAGCATTAGTTAAAACTTGATAATCTTCTGGATTTTTACTGTATTCCGTTGGAGTAACTTTCTTTACTGATTCCCCATCATACACATATAAATTTCCATCATTAGAAATAGCAACATCAGAACCAGTATTTTCTGCTTTAATTCTATCTGTTGCATTTTTATACAGTGTATTATTGTGTTGTAATCTATTTGCTAATGATCTGAGTCTGATTAATTGACTCATAGTATTTGTTTTTTTCCCAGAGAAGATATTAGTTGAATCCTGCAAGAAAGATTGTGCTTGACTTAGAAAATAATCAACATCAGTAGGAATTCCATTCTCTCCTAATACTTTAATGATTTCTTGTTCTATTAATTTATCATCTTTCTTTTCAGAAGAAGAGGAAGTCGCAGGTTGTTCTGCCTGCGACTGTCCCATTACTTCTCTTGAAATTGGAGTATATGAAGCTCCATATTGATATTTTTGAATTTCCATTATGAAAGCATTTTTAATAATAATTTTATTAAATTATCATCCATTTTTTGAACAGCTTTTCTATAGTCTTTTGCCTTATCCAACATAGCCTGTTCAGAAAAATTTCTATAGCGTTGTGACTTAGTTAGGATTCCTCCTTTTTTCATAATATCTAAGTGAGTTGTATAAAAAGAGGGCATTCTGTAATAATTTTTGATTGCACTCTCTGGCATGTCAATAGTTCTAAGCCTTCCAGTAAATCGACTCCGACTGTTTCTATAGTTATTTAGTTGCATTTTTGCTAACAAATTATTCTGGAGATTTTGAATAGTTCCAGAATAATATTTTTCTAAGAAAGCTTGACGTCCTGCAGCAGTATCTCCATAAGTAGATTTCCAACTTGGATTTGTGTTTTGTTCATTTATCCAAGCTTCTTGAGCTTCAGAAGAATTAAATAAATCTTGAATAGATTTTTGATAATCTTGCTGTGCAACAAGGCTTTCTCTAGTAGCTGCTGCTCACTGATCTTCATACTGATCCCTTACTAAATCATCTCTCTTTTGATCAATGAACGGGTTTATAATTTGATTCCAAGCAGTAAATTGCTTAGCAGCTTTATTTTGAGCTAACATATTTTCCATTTGACCAAGGACTGCTCTATTGTAATCTGCTATTTGTGTACGTTGATTAGCATATTCTCGTCTTGCAGCAATATCTCTATCATTAAACTCACTAATAGTTTGAGATAATTTAGTATCACGTTCTGCAGCTAATTGATCAGCTTGCTGGTCCCTCATAAGTCTCTCTGCCATTACCTGATTAGGATCACTTGTAACTGTTTTAAATTGACGAATATCCTTTATTCTATCCCCATACATACGGGCAATACCCATGTCTGTATATGGAGCGTAGATTTCTGTAGGCATAGACTTCAATTGACCTTGAGCAGCTGCCCTAATTCCTCTTGCCAACTCACGTCTCTGACGAGCATTAGAAATTAATCCTCCTGCTAATGAACCTAAATCCAATATATTTTTTGGATTAATTGAAAATCTTCTATTAGAAGTATTTCCTGTGGATACTACTGAGTTTGTTTTTATATTCTTTAAAAACTCCTCACGTTTAGCATCCATTGCTGGTTTAGTAGTAGTTCCTATTCGAGCTTCTAAATTAGTATCTCGTGAAACACCAGATATATTACCTTTAAGATCTATAACAGGCCTTGAGAATGTGCCTGTTGCTGTTACACTTACTGGAGTCACATCAAAAGATCCATAAGCTCCCTGATTGTCCATAGATTTTCCAAAGAATTTTTCTCCTCTCTCAGCTTTAAGAATTTTACCTCCTTTTTTAAATAATTTTTGGGGTCTATAAATCATTCCTCCATCATTTGGTAATTGTACCCATGAACCTGCAGTTTTTGGAAGCATCAATCTAGGTTTGATAATACGAGGTTTAATAGGTTTAGTTGGAACAGGATTAGGGAATCAATAAGGATTAAAGTAAGCCTGCCCCCCATTAATAAGATCTCCAGTAGTTCTATATCCTCTTTCAAAAATATTAAGTCCATTAATACTGGGGGCATCAAATTCTTTTCTAAAATCAGCTCTATTTTCTAATCTTTCTACTACATTTCCAAATTCTCTGTTTTGAGCCCCACGCATCCAACTACGACCAAATCTATTTTGCAAAAACCAAGGCAATTCCTCTTCCGTTCTAGCTCGTAATTCTCGCTTATCTCCAGTTAGTCTATCAGATATAGAAGATTTTATATTTTTAGTTGCGGCTTTAATTCTGGATATACCTTCTTGATATAATTTATTCTTTGGAAGATTTGCTAAAATTTCCTCATCTTTTAAGGCATCTTCATAGTTAATCTTTCCAGTTTTCGCATCATACCATTTCTTCTCTTTAAATTTCCCAGGATGTTGAGAAACTACATCATCTAAAGATTTCTTTTGAATATCAATTAGTTTCTCAGGAGTGACTTTTTCAGAAACATCTGCTACTTTTCCAGTCTTTTTATACCCAACTGTTCTATCTAGAGCTCTTTTCCCTCCAATTAGGCCTTGAACTCCCATTAATATATTTCTATAATCATCAAGAGTCCATTCACCTTCTTTATTAATAGAATTTAAAGCAGCAGACAAACCTAATGCAGAAAAACCTGCTGTTAGTAAAGGTTTGATTCTCTTAATTATTCTGGCTGTTTTAGCTGCTTTTCCAGCTATTCCAACTCCTGGCAAGAAAGAAATAGCATCTAATCCAAGTCCTAGTGCTGCATTTCCTATATCGCCCCAATCTAAACCATCCCGTTTAACATCAGAAATAAACTGAGTAGCAGTGGAACCCACTCCTAAAGTTGCAGCTGCAGGATTACCTCCAGTTGGTATAGCGGCAACTAAAGCACCTAAATCTGCAGCTAGTGCACCAAGCTGCCATTTGTCTGCAGCTGTTAAATCTCCGCTTTTAATTTGAGAAGTAGTTGCAGCTTTCTTTTCATCACGGACTTTAACTTTTGGAGACGTTTTAGGAGTATCCTGAGATATTCAATTAATTAATCCTCCTGTTTGTTGTTTTGGAACCTGTCGATTATATGGAATTGCAGGCTGACGAGCTCCTGCAAATTCATACATTCCAAGAGGACCCATATTTCTATTTAACCAACGTCTAAATGCTCCTCAATCCATGTGTTTAATTTGGTTAATTTCTTCTGCAGATAAATAACCATCATTATTTAACAATTGACGAAATACCTCTTGACGAAAAGGATACAGTTTATTATTTTCAGAATCGTAGAAATATCCCATTTCTGGGTTATCAGGATTGTAAGCAAAACTGTATTTTCCAGATTCATCAAAATCATCTCAAACATATCCTCCAAGAATTTTGTCAGTTGGATTTACTCTTGAATAAAATGCATTTCCAGTAGCCTCTCCATTATAACCCACAGCTCTAATATATTTAGAAATATCAATGACATTTCCGTTCTCATCTAATCCTACAGGAGAGATAGAAGTAGGCACTCCAAATTCATTTCTTGGCGTATTACTATCAATAATATCCATTACAGTAACTCCTTGAGGTAAATTCTCATATAAAGGTGATGTATAAGCATATAATACATTATTATCATCTTTATAAGTACTATTAAAATAGGGGTTATATTGAAGCTGAGAATTATACCTTTGAAACGGATTATTTGTTCATAAAACTTGCCATTGACCATTTTTAATTGGATCAAATAAATTTTGACTCATTTTATTAAAAATATCCACGTTAGGAGACTTTAAAATTTGATTAATTTCAGAGTCTGGATTAGATCATTCGTTTTTACTATATAGTCTTCCATTGTAAAGAATGTAGTCTTGAAATCTTTTTAATTCTGGGTGAATCTTAACAAAATTTTCCCCAAAATATGCATGTCTCCAATCTTTACCATAGCCTTCTAATCCTAAACCTTCTGTAAGAAGTTCTCCATTTGGACCATAGGAAATATTATAAGTACTTCTAAAATCAGGAGTAAAATTATTTTCTTTATCCCATAGTTCTCATTTTTCCTGTTCTGATTGAGCTCCCCCACTTTCAGAGGTTCCCGAAGTAGTTTCTCTATCTAAAATACCTAATTTAGAGAGTGTGGTAATATCACGATCGGTAATGGTTCCGTTTTTAATCCTTTGTCGTAAACCATCCCAATCAGAATATTCTCTAGCAAATCTTAAATAATCCTCTTTGGTCTGATTATTATAACCTTTCCAGTCTACAATGTTTTCCTCATTTGCAAGATTTTGTATAAAATCTAACCTATTAAAGATTTTAGAATCATCAATATCAGCATTGTATATTCGATTTCCATTTTCATCAAGTTTTAACTTACCATTCTCATCTCTTAGATAAGGAAGTAATAACTTTCTAGAAATATCAATACTTCTGTTTGGATTAGCTCTTACTGTATTTTGATTATGACTAAATCCACGTAAAGCATTTGTTGCAGTTTTAACTTGATTTACTCTTCCATTAAAAGTGCTATCCAACACTTCTCCAGTTTTTGAGGTACGTTTTGCAGCTCGTCTTCTTTGACGTGCATTCATATTATCAAACGTTACATCTCCTCTTAACTCATTAGTATTAGAATCATATGATAAATCGGCACCAGATCTAAGAGCATTAACAATAGCTCCATAATCAGCTCTAGCTCTATCATCCGTGATTGAACTACCGTGTGCCGCCATAGCCTGTAGAAAGTCGTCGTCAACTTGATATGTCACACCATCCTTAGTGAAGGTCCCATATTTTTTTACAGACCCTCCCTCTTGGAGTTTTTGTATATTTACCTGTGCCATTTTATCAATGTGTTATACTTAAAAAGGGAGATTGACTACATACAATCTCCCTTCTATCTTTATTAATCATTAGTTAGATTTATTTCTTCTTAATGATATTTAAGTCTCCGCCTTTCTCTTTCTTTCCGCATTTCTTACGTCCAGCAATTTTTCCACCTTTCTTAAATACAGGTTCTCCTTCTGGAGCTTGTCCAACTGGAGCCTGTCCACCTCCCATAGCTTGCTGAATCAAAGCAACGAAACCTTCACAAACCTGCATAGCCATTTGGCAGTCCTGTCCTTGTAAGGCTTGCATTGCCATTTCTGCTAACATCTGAATAGGATCTTGCTCACCACCTGCAGGAGCACCAGCGGGAGCAGCTGCAGGAGCGGCTCCACCTTCTTGGAATTTCTTAATATAAGCCATATTACTTATTGTTATTTTATTAATATAATTTAGTTTTACTCTCTATAAAGACATATTGTCGTATACTCTTTTACTTCCCAAAATTACATATATTATTTAAATAATCCAAATAATTTAAATTTAATTTGGAGATTCTACATATTCTGGTTCGTTTGAGTTTTGCTTCTCTAAATATTTAAAAACCTGTCTTCCCAAAGCTTTATAATCTGAGTCCGATTTTGTTTTGTATGCTTTTTTGGCTTTAGATACAAGAACTTTTGTGTTAGGTCGGCTAAAGATTCGTTCTCCTCCAACAAGCTCATATTGTGCCTGCCCATCACTCCCTAACACATACATTTTAGCAGCTTCATCCTCTTCGTCATCTTCTTCATAATCTAAGATAACATCATCCCCTTCCTCAATTCCAGAGTTTTGATTTACTTCTAAAACATATTGTACATTATCTTCACTTATAAAATCTTCGGACATAGGCTCTCCTTGTTTTACTGAAATTACCTCCAGATCTGAATTTATAAAAATTATATCCAATGGTATCTCAGTATCTTTCATTCAAAAGTCTACATGTTGAGGTTCAGGAAATATAAATAACATTCCCTTATCGTCATCCATTTCAATAACTTCTTGAAGACCTTTCATTCTTTCCTCTTCATTTTCTGCAACCTCTACATCGTATTTCTTATTTCCTACTAAAATATCCATTATATAATTGATTTAGTGCGATCTTCAGTATCTCGTAAAATAGCTGTTGTTAATAATTTTCCAGCTTTAATCATTGCTTCTTCAGAACCATCTTTAAATAATTCTTCAAGCTTTACAGTTAAATCTTTATTTAAAATTAATTCTCCTCCTTCAATTTCAGCATGTTGAATAATTTCTCCTCCTTCACTATGAGAAATTACTGGAATTCCTTTATGAGTAATAACTCCTTTCAATTCTGGATTAGTTTTTTCTAAATCATGCTTTCTTGCATGCAAAGATCCTTCTGCAATAACATTTAGTTTACCTCCATCTTTAAATTTTGGCGGTTCTTGAATAGACTTAGAGAACTTTTGCAATAATAATCTTGCATCATCAAGTTCTGGAAATTTCATACCTTTACGAGATAGAAGTAATTGTGGAGTATAACCAGAATATTTATTTTGATTTTGAGAAGCATAAGTATCTGCTGCTGCATTAGACTTTCTAAGTTTACTTTCTAAACCAATATCTGTTAGTAGCTCATTAACTCTATTTTGTTCTCTAATAAACTTATTAGCCTTTCCTTTACCAAATAGCATACTCTTATTTCCCATTTTTTGAGCAGCATCTATATCTCCAGTTGACTTACCATAGGCTCCAGATAAAGCATCAATTTCAGCGGATTTATTAGATTTAATAGTTTTTCCTGAAAATGCACTCATTATTGTACCCAAGCCAGGGATACTAGTAAGTATCTCACTGGTATTATTAGCCCCGCTAAACCCAGCCCTTGCAGCTGCATCTTTATCTATAATATCAGTTTTAGCTCCTAAAGCTCCACCTATTGTATCAAATACTCCAACAGCTGCTGATGCTAATTGACCTGCTGGTCCAGCAGCTTGCATTAAAGAATGTATGCCACTATTAATAGATGATTGTGTTTCGGTAAATCCTTTTATTTGCCCTCCAATCCCACTAAACATACTTCCTGCAGCTCCTAAAGCATCTCCATATTTTCCTGCAAATGCCCCTACTTTAGTATTTTTAAATTTCTTTCCGCCTTGATATTTTATTATATTATGCATAGCTTAATCGTAATAATGATTGAATAGCATTAATTACTACTAGTTTTTCCCCAGTATATTTAATCCTAATTTTAATCCATTTGTCTCTAATTCTTGTGCTTTTTAAATCAGTAAAATTGTTAGTACCTACAATTCGATCTTTGTAATAGATGGGAGTAATTGTGGTAAACCATCTGTCTTCTTTATATTCAATATTACCTCGTCTTCTTCCATAAGTTTTTATATTCTTAATTGGTTGTTTGACTTTTAGTATATATTGATTTAAAACATGGTCTTTTTCAATTTCTACTTGCTGCTTCTCAAAAATTTGAGAATATTTGCCTTCTTTTGCAGTTTCTCTTTCAAGAGCTATTTTCTTAGCAGCATATTCTTCACTATTAAAAGTGCCATCACTATTTCAAAATCCATTAGAACTAGCATGTTCCGATTTATATAATCCAGCCTTATTAAAATCATACACATCTCCAATAATTTCAAATTCCAAAGATTCTGGCTCTACATTATTAGAAATCATAACTAAATTATCAAAAATTTTATGAATTCCAGCTGGAGTATTTACGACAAATTCAAATTCAAAGGGTTCCTGTTTGTTATATCATTTAGTTGGAAGAATTTCATTATTAGGATCCTCATCAAAATAATTAATCTCATTAAAAATACCTGCTCTACCGTGAACATAGAAACCATTTCTTAATAATTTTTCATATAGACCTTTTGTATCCTTTTCAAGAGATTGTACGTCTCTAATTAATACTATAGATTCTTCTATTGTACTACTTAAAGCTTTAATTTTATTTTCCCCATTTTGTTCAGAAACATTTTCCTCATTTATATAAGGATTGTCAGTGTTTTCTACTGTTGTATCAATGTATGGGGTAACTTCAAAGTTAATCTTCAAATATAAAAGTTTAGATACCTCTTCAAAATTCTCTACTTCTAATTTTAGATTTTTACCTTGTTGTGATATTTCAATTTTCTTTCCAGGATTGTCTTTATCAATATATCCTATTTGATAATTAGAAAAACTTAGATCCTTAGCATTAAAAATCTTACATTTAACATCATAAGCTGTTTCTGGGTTCTCAACAAATCTAATAGTATGTTCTACATCATTCTCATCTAAAGTAGATGATGTGATTGAAGTGATTCTAACATTAAATTTATCAAAGAACTCATAGCCCTTCATAACAACAGTTCTTGTTATATTATCATACTCTCATAAATTTCCACAGACTCTATCATACCCTTCTCTATCTTCAATATGTGCTCCAGATTCAGTATTTATATTATCATAGATAATACCATAAATTGAGGCTCTTTTTCTATCTAAAGATAGGAAAATATTGTTAATATTTTCTGAAGCTAGAGGAGTTCAACTATATTTGGTAATTCACTTTTCAAGTCTTTCATTATAACATAAGTTCCAAACTTTATCTCCATTGTAAAATGTAAACATAACATCCCCTTTATAATTATTAAAGTGGGTCTTTACATTTTTTAAAGAAATAATAGGATATTTATCGCTTTCTTGAAGAATTATATTATCATGTAAAAATCTTTGAACGGCCATGTCAGAAATTATTTGGAATCCATTTGTATTATATCTCCAAATTTTTTTGGCATATGTATCTACACCATAAATTCCATTAGGAGTGCGGATAATAGATTCTTGTCAAATGCTTCCATAATCTGGAGATATAGGAGTTACCTGATTTTGCAAAACCCCAGAACCATACATATGAATAGCTTGGCCAGTACTAGTTGCTATTAATGCTTTTTCATTAATTGGAATAATTGCACAACCATGTTCAAATACACAAAAGAGATTAGCACCTAATGAGAGTAATTTAACAATTGCTCCGTATTGACGTTCAATATCTTTATAAGACAATCCTTGAAATATTCTGTAAGCATTTCTAAAATCATCTTCAATTTGAACGTTGCTGAACATAATTCTGGTGTCAAATATATCTTTTACATAAGGAACATCTGGAGCAGTAAAATACTTTTTATATGGCAATGTTGAAGAATATCCAGCATTCAATAGAGCTGTTTCTGGAATTTTGTTTGAAGGTGCAACATTTACACCTTGTAAAGGAGCAAAACTTCTGGGATTTCCCATTAAAGCCATTTCTTCTAAATGGGATCTATCTTCTGATCTAAGGCCCAAATTATAATTAGAAAGGCATTTAAATGTTACTCACATCCCTAAAGGAACTGTATTAACGTCTGCACGATTTATATTTTTTCAATCCGAGGTAGATGTCTGACTATATCCTTTGTATCCTTCTTTCCATGTGTTTGGATCTACAATTATATCATTGGTTGGGACTTCTGAGTCAATAAAATTTTTATTTAATCTAATTGTTACAGTAGTGGTAAAACAATCCCCTCTAAATACTTTTGGTACAATATATGATTGCAGATCTTTATCAAACAATTTTGAATCCTCTAGTTCATATCTTGGACTAACTGCCATGAAAGGGGATAAATCATTACCTCGAATTTTAAAATATTCTAATTCATAAGTTTTAGAATAATTACCTAATCGTACATTATATATAGCATTTTTAGTAAGTACCTTATTTGTTCCAATAAATGGACAATATACTCCTCTAACTATCTTATTATTGTCAGCATTATAGTTTATTCCCCCTAAGAACTTTACTTCTTTACAATCTTCAGAAGACCCTGCACGTGTAGAATATCCATATGAATCGTAATATTTTAAAGGAATATCCGTATCTACAAAAACACATTTTCCTTTGGTATAACCTGTATAATTAGATTTTTGATAGTCTTTTGTATAGTATGATCTTTGTCCAAGTAAAGAATTACTTGATCCTAACTCTGAAGTTGTATAATATCTTTCTAAAGAAAACTCCGAATTATCTAATATAGATTGAAGCTGTTTATTAACCATAGCATCAACAGACAATAATCCATGACTTTGCAAAGTTCCCTCAATTAATTTTTCTTTATAAGATGTAGTTAATGTTAAGTTCTTATTTATAAATGACTCTGTTTTATATAAATTATTTATTGATAGCATAGGCACATAGGCAGTCTTATCTACACCTACAGTAAATCCTTGAGTTAGTATAATTGGGATACGTTTTTGCCTCACAAAGAAAAAACCTTTTACGTTATACTCTTTGAGCTTAGTAACTATATCAACATCTATAGTAAATTGTATTCCTAAAGGATATACTCCCTTTTTTCCATCTTTCTCATATAAGTTAGTATCTTTAAACTTAAACACTCCTTTAGTATTAGAAAGATAATGATCATTAGGTATAGAAAAATTATCACTTGATATGATGTTACTACTAATTGTACTAAAGGTATAATTAGAACCTTCTAAATTATCTTTCATAGAAGAAAAATCACATCCTCTTAGATTATATACAGGACTTAGAGAATCATCTTTAAATATGTATACTATTCCAAACCTATATAATTCTGTTGGCCAGTACCCTAAAGAATAATATATATTTATAGGATTATAATATTCGGTCATCCCTATGTCTTCTTGTGACCTCTTATAATAAGTTGCTGGTTCTATATATCCTATACTTTCCCCTTGAATCTGAGAAGCTTTTATATAATATGATATATTTTGTAAAGATGCGTTATCTAATACCGTTTGTTGCACGTTACCAAAGAATAGCATATTTTGTACCTGGGCTTGAGTTTTTACTCCAGTGCATATATTATATCTAATACTAAGATCCTCCTCTGATATCTGCTTAACTTCTTCAAACCCATTAATAACAAGATCTTGAGACGATGATTTAATTTCGTAGGGTTTAATTATCTCACAAACTTCTGTTTTTAAAATTCCATTTAAATCAGAGTATGCTCTTTCATAATATACGAAAATTCTGTTAAACGATACATCAATATCCGATATCTTAAGTGTAATTGACTTATCTGTTCTTTCATCCTCTAATGTTCCTGATATTGTTGATGGGACTTCTATAGTTCCTTTGAATATGGAAATTATTCCAGATTCCGCTACTATGTCTGTTTTATTATAATCGTTATCTGCTAATTTTATGTAAAAAGTGTAATTACCGCCTTTTAATTCTCCATGATAGAGAATATTTACTAAATCTATTTTAGGAAGTTTTGTTAAATTTCTAAAAAGTCTAGTTCTTTGATCTATTTGGCCTTCTCTATAAAGATTGGTTTGTTCAGTTTGGTTTCTTACAACTCGTTTATATCTATTGTTTTCTAGGGTTGTATATGTTGTGTTAATTATTCTGGGAGGATTTAGATCATCATTTATAATTAAATTAACAGTTCCATCATAGGAGGGCTGACATTCAATGTCTGCTGGTTTAGTTAAATTGAAATCTATTTCATCCGTTATAAAATCCTCTAATATTCCATCCCTAGTTAATTTGTTGTGAAGGGGATTATACTCATGAGCTAAATCCCCTTCACTATTATATTTTTTAGCTGTTAGTTGAATTTTCGACATCTTGTAAATTATATGTATCAATAAATTCCTGTGTAACGGTACAAAGTTCCTTAAGAGTGTCTCAATACTCAGAAGTAATATTTCCAGATTCTACATCTCCTCCAGCGTCTATACCGCATATATTTGACAAGTCTAAGGCTGGCATAATTCCATAGCCTCTAGTTCCGTCTGCGGCTTTAATAGGAGCAACTGCTGACATATCTGCAGTCGTAAACTCTGTATTATAGACTATTGTGTTATATCCAGAATTATTAGAAGTTTGCTCTGCCACTTTTAATTTTTTAGCCAGCCCAAGTACTTCATAATATAATTTTACATTAGCATCTTCTAGATCACTATACAACTCATAATTATTAGAATTTGAATATTGCAATAATTTATTAGACAGTTTCCCTAATTTATTTCTATAAGTATTCTCATCTTCATTTTTAGAAGTTCATTCTGGAGAATCAATCCAAATTATATTGTCTAAAGATGGAAGTAGGTTATTAAAGCTTTTTCCATTAAAAGTATATGGCAAGTTAAAATTAAGGTTATCGTATCAAGATTCTTTATCAGTTTCTTCATTATTCACTCATTTTATTGGATTGTCACTTAATAAATCCACACCTTTATAATTTCATTTCTTTATGGTCCAAAAGCTTTTAAGAGAAAAGTTTACTTTATCAATATTCATTATATAGTCTGAAATAGTTGAATTTAATAGTCTACAGGACTCATATTTAATATTTTTTAAAGAATAAATATGTAAACCAAATAAGAGTAGCTTGGAAGATATAATATTTGCATTCCATCATGCTTTTTCTGGAGTGCCATTTCCTACTAAAATAAAATATCGACTGTTTCCATCTGTTCGCTTCACTATAACTCCTCCAGGTATAGGATAGGGATTATATAAATAACCAAACCCTTTTAAAAATTCAAGGTTTGTAAAACTAGCTAATGCAATTACTGAACCTGTTATAGGATTTTCACTTAAAACTCCTATTCCAGCTGTAAATCACATACTGTCTGATAAGACATTATCTGTTCCATTAATACTTCATCCATAACTAGAATTGCTTGTACTATGACTTCCAAAGCATATCGGAATAAATAAAGGTTTTTTTTGTTCCCCATATGCAGAACCAAGAGTCTGATCAAAGAACTTATGTATACTTGTTCATGTATTTTCATTACTTGTTATATGATCCAGTCCTCACTTTTTACCATCATTTTCAGATGTAAATCGTATAGAGGGTACAGTATGAGGAGTTGTTCCATTATTAGTAAAACTCTCTGATAACAGAGTATTAGCGCCTAATGAAAAGATAGAATCTCCTTCATACTCAGGAACCCAAGTACCTCTATATTTATCAACATTTACTGCAAAATCCATATCATTACCATTTACAGATAGGGTATACCCTAATGGTATTTCTGTATAGTTGGTAACACTTCTTATTTTCCCAAGTATAGTATAGGCATTAAGCTTTGAAATATTTAATGGAGAGCTATTAGAATCTAGGGGTATTATTTCATCTCCAACAAAATACCAAGGTAGATTTTCAAATAAGTATTGTCTAGTTCCAGTTTTGACTTCTTGATACCCTCCTCAATCAGATGTTATAGAATTTAGAGCAATATTTTCTATATCAAAATTCCATAAATAAGTACTATAACAATCTTTATTATCTGAGTCTAGTTTAATAGTATAGGTACTCTTTCAACCACTTGATTCTATATTAAGATCATAATTAACCGTCCTATCTGTAGATGAGACATTAAATTTTAAGCCCTCTCAACAAGTATCCTCAATATCATTATTTTCGGATAAATTCTTCATCCCTACTTTAAGAGTTCCAGTTGCTTCATAAGTATTACCTGCAATTTTTCCAAAATAAACATTTTCTGGATTTTTCTCAGCTGTTTTATATATATTGGAAAGTGTTGCTAAAGCATCAGCTGCTTCATCGTATATATTATTAAAATCTTCTGAAAATAGCTGAGCTAATGAATTAGTTAAAACAAATCCTTCTTTTTTAGCTCCTGTCTGTTTGTCAACAGATAAAAATGCCTCTTTTATAATAAGATTTTCTTGTATTAAAGGCATTCATTCTGAAGCTAAAATTTCTTGAAATCGGTTCCTTTTGTTATAAAACCCATTCATTATTGAGGAAGCTATTAATATTTGAGTTCTGGAAAAGGAGGCACTTGATGTATTATCTGTTTCATCTTTTGTATCTTTTTTAAATTCAACTTCAAACAAATAAATATCCTCCAACCTAAAAGGAACTTCTCCTTTTACATCTAGAGTATCTTTATTTATACTTACAATATTTTGCCCATAAATATTTAAATCAGAACCTACTAATCACTTATGTTCATTATCCTTAATTAATTTTTTACTCTCAGAGTCTTGTCTCAAACTGTAAATATATGCCTCAGCAGAGAGCTCTTTTCCTATAGGAGAATTTATGTTGAAATTGATAGTTACTTCATTATTGCCAACTAAATATTTATAAGTGTCAAAAACATTAATAGTAGATACATTAGTAAGCTCATCTAAATCAATTCTGTATTCAATTCTAAAATTATCATAAATAAATCCATATTGCCCATCTTCATTTTCATATACGATATAAGGAACGGCTCGAACATTTATTGCTTTTGTTTCTTTATAAAATTTAATTTGTTGGCTAGGAGTTAACGTACTATATATTAAGGATATCCCATTTCCATAGTCTTTCCTATTTCCTTCCTCATATTCTAAAGGAAGCCAATTATTTTCTTTTCCTGAATTATCATCCAGCTGATATATAGCACACACTTTATAACAATTGGGTTCTAAAGACTTACCAAATATCTGAATTTGGGTTTGCAGAGATAGAGTTAATATAGAAGACTCTAAAGAAAAGATATATCTAGGATATGATATATCTGTTACATATATATTAAAATAATTTATATCGTACAACTTTGGTTTGTATGCAACTCATCCAGGTGTTTCCCAAGTTACATTTGACATCAATCCTCCATCTTCATAGGGAATATTTTTTACCTGAATTATATCAGAAATATCATAAGCCTCTTTTTTATCAGTAAATGAGTAATATTTCTCATACTGCAATTTTCAAATATCCTCTTCATTATTCTCTTTATACAATCAATACTTATCTCCAGGATTCAAAAAGGTACAATTCGGCTCATCCTCTGGCATTAAAATCTGTAAATTCTCTTCCTTTATCAAAAATGTATATAAGTAATTTTGTGCCACATTTTCGGGCTTCTCCAAATAAGTTTTTACAGTACTATCCTCTAAAAGATCAATAGAGATACCTGTATATTGCCTATTTATATCATTAGAAGAACTATCAAATAATGTTTGGGGAGAGGGGTAAGACCCAATTTGGCACTTTTTATCAATTGGATTATAGGAAACTATATACATAATATTTCCATATTCCTTAATTCCAACTGGAATATAATCTGCCCATAATTTGGCTTTTTCAAGTTTATAATTACCCATATCATTTTGCAGAATATATTCATTGCCATTATATGTTATAACTGTACCATTAATGCAGTCAGTTAAAATATCATTAGGTGTTGTTAATGGATGTAAATCAGTATTCAAACCACCTGTAAAAGTATTTATCGCTTGTTGTTTAGTATTATTTGCCATACTTAAATCATTTGTATATTTCCATAATCATCTCTATAAGCAAAATATCTTGCTCTTCGAGTGGTTCAATTTTCTTTGTAAAACATCCATCCTACATCTTCTGGATAATCTACTATAAAGAAATATTTACGACCACGATCTGAAAAAGCCTCTTCTTTTATTTTATAAGCAAACATATATGGATAATGGAAAACTTGACGTCGAGCACCTCTATTTTTCTTTTGAGATTGATAATATTCAAATTCTTTTTCTGTCATCCCAAAATAATAATGGCCATCATAGATTGTTTTTTGCCTTTTATAAAGAAATCTCAACTTCTTCTTATACTTCACTCTTCAATAATGATAATGTGTAAAATCATCATTAAACAATTTACCAGTATACATAGTATAGTAGGATGTTATATTAATAGTATCCAAACCATTTCTGTGACAGGTATTAAACATTTTTAATCCATAATTTAATATTTGCTTTATCTCATGTTTACTCAAAGAAGGAAACTTCTCATTCACTTCATCAATATAGTCTGTATAGTATTTAATAATATCCATTAGAAGTAATTTTTTCCTGCATTCGTATTATCACTAATAATATCTTTTAGCTTCTTGTTAACATAGATGGGTTTTTCTTTCACTCCAGATTTAGTTTCAAAAGTGTAGAATATTTGATGTCCTCTAAATCCAGATAATACAAAATCAATGTCTCTAAATTTACCTTTTCTTCACATTTCTTTGAACTCATCTCCCTGGAATGTTTTCATAGAGATCTCAGAATCAAATCCAAATGTATCAGGTAATGCAAAAATAATATTATTATTTATAATATCCAATAGTACTAAATATAAACAATAATTAAGAACCTTAGCAGCTAATTCTTGCCTTGTATCTGCTTTATATTCTTTTAAGTATTGTTTTTTTGAAAGCTTTATTTTATCCTTCTTAAACTTTCTAAATAATTCAGTAGAAGTTATACAATGATTAGTAAAATATCGCATTTATAGAATTGGTTTAAATGATTTTCCATATTGTTTACGATCTCAACGAGTTTTCACATCGAGAATAGCATCCATATCATTTTGCGTAAATACATCTGGAATTCTAGCTGCGGTACAGGCTTTTAATCAATCTGCTTTAGCTACTTGTGCAAGTTGTACAAGATTCCCATCTTTTCTCATCAATGCTTGTTTATAAGTATCAGAGTATACAACATAAGCTGCTAAAGCTCGAACTTCTTTATCATTCAAAAGTGGCAACCCTTCTTCATCAGCAATAATTCCGTGATAAAGAATAATTACTTCTGAAAAATCCCTATCAAAAACAATTTCATCCCCTTCTTCTCGATATTTAATAAGTTTTCCTGATTCATATAAAGGGGCTTTATCTCATTTTCAAGCTTCAATATATCTTTCAACGTATTGGTTGTACACTTGTGGATAAGTGGTTTGATTAGATGTCATCTGAGCATCCATATAAGGAATTGTAATCGATTCTATTTCCACTAAATTACAAGGTAGTTTAATACGTTTATTTATTGTATTGGTAACGTATCTATATAATTTTGTGTGTCTATTCCCTATTAATTCCCATCCTAACATTGCAACATCCTCAAAGTTGGTAGGATCTACAGTAATCCCATAAACAATACTTGCCATGGAATATACAGAATTAAAATTATGTAATTTCATTATAATGGGGCTTGCGTATTAGGTTGAGGAGGTAACATAGCAGTTCTGTAATACCTCATCTTTTTTTCAGTAAGTCTGTGAATAATATCATTAGAGATAATTCCACATTCTGTTATAGTTTCAGGGTCATTACAACAATCAAATTCTAATAATTTTCTTGGATCTAAAAAAATTGCAATTACCGAGATATATTTTACAAAAGGCACATTAAAGATATATCCATCGATATTCCCATTAGCATTTATTGTAGGATCTATGTAAACAAATGGTTTATCTGCCCCTCTTTTTCTATAAAAATGGAATTTATAACTTACATCAGTATAAACGCTGTATTGTTCTTGTCTGTCTATACTTCCTACAAATTGAATTGTAGAAACTCCATTCATAAGAAGAATAGGAGGAATTTCAAAGTGCAAAGCTTTCTTTCCAACTGGAAGATCACAACACTTTGACATAAAATCACAATTAACTTCAACACAATTTACTGCATTATAAAGTTCTTGTAAAGTCATAACTCCTTTTAAAAGATATTCTTTTGCAATATTATTTCTTTCTGCAACAACCTCATCAGTTAATTGTTCTAATGACATCGCTGGATTACTTACAGTTCCTTTTAGGCCGTCATAAACGTTGTTTCATACGGCACTAGCTATGGCTTCTATTGTCATAATTAAAAAGAAAAAGCAGAACAGGAATTAGTCCTGTCCTGCTCAGTATTAATGATCTTTATGCTGTTACCTTAATAGGCTTTGAAACAGATACATTACCAACTGTAGCCGTTACTGTACCTGCATCTCCTTTAGAGGGGCTTGTACATTTTACAGTTGTCTCAGCACCTTTAGAAGGATCTACTGAATAACCAGAACCTTGAGTCATATTAATGGACCACTCAAATTCTGCATCGCCCTCTTTTTGCTCAGAGAAGGTAGCTTTCAAACTAACTTGGTTTCCCGTAATTTGATCTACGGTTACTGTAATCTCGTTTTCTTCTTTTCCTCCGTTAAGAATAACAATAGTTCCATTCATCGGAACAATCTCTCCAATCTTACTAATAGCCTCGTCAAATTTAGAAGCTAAAGAGTCCAGCACATAGAAGACATGATGAGTAACAGAAGTAAGTGCTTGTCCAACAGTACCTTGTCCAGATAGACCCTTACGAGGAGAAACGTAGTCAAAAGTATATTGTACATAGGTAGCTCCACGAATTGGTTTCTCATCATCATTTACACTAGCATAGCGTAAATTTGGATATGTTGGGAAACGTAAATTTTCTGTTAACCATTCACCCGTTGCAAAAGGAGCAACATTTTTTGTAATATTTACTGCTACATTAGTATCTACATATTCGCAGTCAGAGCAACCTTCATAGCATCCGCTTTCCACTACTTTTTGGATTTTTGCAGATTTAATAACCTGATATGGATCCGCGCACATTACCTGAACTTCTCCAGCTGCCTTCTTTCTAGAGACTGCATATTTATAATCAGAAGGAACATACTTCTTAAGTGCAGCTACTACAGTATCTGTTAAGGTTTCCAACTTTGAACTTTTAGGAACATCAAATTCAACCATAACAGGTTTATGGAATGCTGACCACGGATATTTATAATCACTATAGTAACGATTTTCCAGACTAATATCTATGATAATTCTGTACTGCCCTGGAACTGAATTGATGCTGTTTAAATTAAACTCAACTTGTGCAACCTTTCCTTTAGTACCAAAAGTTTTATGGATTTTTCCATCTTTAACAGCAGACTTTACATAATCAGCACAGCGAAGAACTCTAAACGTATCTTCTTTTGGCTTATAACTTAGTCCAAGTTCTGCAGCATTACTAGAAGTTAATGCATAAAAGCGTTTAAAAGGATTGCCAGCAACATCGATGCCCTCCTCCGTAGGAAGAGTATCTGAGTTGATTATTACCTCTTTAAAAAAATCAAACATACTTGTGTATTTATTTAAAATTAATACTATTAATTCCTAGATTGTGCTTCAGGAATGGTCTGATTAAGTGGAATATTTGTTTGTAATCGAGGATCACTTGCATTTTCCATAATTAATCTAACAAAAATATTCAAGATTTCGTAGCATACATAATCTGGGAATTCTAAAATTTGGGATACGTCAGCACCTGGATCATCAATTTCGGCCTGACTCAATCTAATGTACATAGGAGCTTTAATATATTCAATATATACTTCAGATGGAGTATATAAAGTATCATCTCCGAATCTTAATTCCAGTCGTACATTAGAGGGATTTGCTATACGCTCACCTTTTTTGGCTTCAGAATCTCTTAAAGATTCTATATCTGCTATATAATTTAATATAGAATCATCTTGTTCCTTATTGGTAACTATTTCATTACTTGTATTAATAGTATTTAAATAGTAATAAGGCCTCTTATATGAAGGTTTTTGGTAGTAATTATTAATTACCCCTCCATACATGTCTGCAGTAAGTCGTTTAGCAGTAAAATAAACTTTGGTTCCTACCTCACTATCACAATGAGTTTTCTTATTAGGATTTTCGGTTCTTGCAAAGCCTACAATACAATTAAGCATATGCATATAGTCTTTTGGAAGATCTACATAATAAGTTGATGATAAAATCCCATAGTTTATTTTGCTTTGAATAGATACCAAATTATCAGCACTTTTTAACTTTTTAATATCTTCGTCTTTAAACAACGCTGTGGCTTTTAGAACTCTTAAATCGTCAGTAGATTGCTGATTAATATCATATCTATTATATGTTAAATTTATGTATTGTTGAACCGCTTTATTTAAAAAATAAACATAGTCTTCAGTTAAGAGACTTGGCGCTTCTAACTTATTAAGTTCTATCAAACCATATTCATATAAATCTCTAGCGGTCATAATATTCTAATTTATTATTTCTTTTTAGACTCTCTGGGCTTCGTTTCGAGATCATCTGTTTTCATGTCCCCAAAAACCTCGTAAACAATTGAATCATAAATAGCCTTATTCTTTGGATCTTTTAAGAATAAAATTGCGGCTTCATCAGTAACTCCAAGAGCTGTATCGGAATACATTAAAACACCGCTTTGTGTTCTAATAATATTTTTTTGTTTGCCATCAATTAGCAATAATTTCAAAGCCTGATCTGCACTGGTATAAATATCAATAATGAGATTTGGGTCTTTCTCTGCTTTTTGATATAGATAATCCTGAATGTCAGTATCAGGAGCATTTCTCATTGATTTTCCTAGAAGTTTACAAATAACCTTTCTGTGTTCTGAGGTATCTTGTTCAATAAATGTGTAAGCCTTTGTTACTAACTTAATGCGGGATACACGTTTCTTGGATTCAACTCCAGGACGTTCAACATATAATTCTGCTAATCCATAACGTCTAATGTCTCCATCGATAAGAAGATTGCCATGTTCATCTTTTGCACCTCTTTCTGGAGCAATTAAATGAGAATCTTTAATGCACTCCCAGATATTTTTTTGATATTGATTACTTAAATCAAATGTCGTTCCATCAGTTACAATAATTTCGAGATCCTCTGGGATAAAAAAGTCTCTTTGATCACTATTTAATTCTTGTTCACTCAAAATCATTTCTGTATCACGACCATCTGCACTTACCCTAACCCTCTTTACAAAAGGAGGATATGTTCCATTTTTTCCTCTCATTGGGTTAAAGTAGTATGTTTTTACTTTTCCATATACACTTCTAAGTGTTATAATATTACTGGGGTCATTATTATTCATATTATTCATATTTTGTCTTATTCAAATTTATCTATACATCATACAATCTATTTAATGGTGATAAGATTCCCCTTGTAATAGGGGAATCTTTCACACATTTCTTTTTAGTTCTCTGACATCAGGATGAACGATCTGTAAGGATTGAATACGCCTACTCCAGCATATCCCCAGTTGATAAGTTTAGCTCCTGCAACAGGAGTTGAAACCTCTCCACCTGACTTACCATCGCGTCCACCAGGACCAGTTAACCAGTTATGAACAATCTGCAGACCTTTGAATGTGAACATAGAAAGTGCAGGACGTCCAGTTTTTCCGTCAGCTGTTAAGTCAAGGAAGATACCAAATCTACGAGGAGATGGGAACTCAATATCAAAGGAACGGTCAATCTTGAATGCAATAGTGTTACCTGCAAATTCATATGCATTGTAGGTTGCACCAAGATTAATATAACCATTAGTAGCCTTTGAATAAATGAAAGCTCCGTTAGTCTTATAGTCACGAATCCAATTTGACATTACTCTTTGAACATCATTCCACATTGCAGTATTGCAAATGAAGATGTACTGATTTCCAGTAGGCTTCTCTGACTTAGCAACCATTGCCTGCAGAGCAGTCTCAAAGACACGCATATTCAGTTTTGTAAAGATATATTTACCTGCAAAACGCTCAATTTGAGGAATAATACCATCACCAGAGATAATAGGCTGACCAGTTTCTGGATCAAAAATCTTAGCTTTGCCATACTTATCTACGTTAGTTTTACCCCAAAGTAATGAATTGTTACGAGACAGCATAAAGTTATCCAAGCAATCCTTAGCAGCAGGATTCATCTTATATGTTACATCATCTTTACCATCACCTTTACCAATTGTAATAAATTGATCTTCCATTGCAGCATATTTAGCTGAATATGAAACATCATTACGGTGCATTGAGATGAAAGTTCTATGTTTTTCAGTATTGCTCTGATATTTTGTATAACCTTCCTCATGCAGCTCAGGCTGATAGTTTGTTAAGAAACGAGTATTCATACCAGGCTGGCAAGCTGAAAAATCAAGTGTAGCAGCATAGTCGGAATCCTGAATCTTACAAATTAATTCAAAGTCAGCGTCACTTCTACGAACAGGACGGCTAAGAACAATTAATTGCTGACGTGAACCTTCAATAATAAACACGTCATTTTTCTGATAGTAGTTCTCAGGGAAATGAACTACGATGTCTGTTCCCTGTGCACCATCGCCTTCTGGTACAGATAAGAAAGGAACACGTTTGATAAAATTCACATCAATATCCCACTCAACCATGAATGAGTTAACTGATTGGAATGCATTCTTACGATCTTTCTCCATCGTATAAATGTTCATCAGCGACTCTGTAAGATAAGATGCTGTATACTGATCATATAATGACGATACAATACCTAGTCTGGCAGGATTAGCGCCTAAGAACTTCGAAAAGTCTTCATACGTTCTTGTAGAAGCCATTTCAGGGCGTATGGTAGTAAAACCTGTAATTCTCATATACTAAATTATTTATTTTATTTTATTTTATTTATAATAGTTCGTCCCATTTGGAACTAAGAGAGGTTCCCTGTTGTGATTGGGGTTTAGTATCTTTTTTAACAGTAACATTAGATTTTGGTTTTACTGAAGTTGATTTACGAGTTTTCTTCAACTCTTCTTTCCAATAATTACTAATGTCTGAAATTGCATCTTTGCCAAATAATCTATACCAAGCTAGCTCAACTATTACCTCGGGTTTTGATAAATCCTCAACAAATTTAGTCATTCCCTCTGGAGTTTGTTTAAATACATAGTCATAGATCCGATTCTTATCTTTTTCTTCAAGAATTAAACTATCACTCTTAGGATCTTTATAATCCAAAGAAATATAATTAAATCCATTTAATGTATCTACAAACATATTTTGGTAGGCCTCCTGTTGCTTTTTCTCAGCTTCTTCTTGCTCCTTGATATGATTTTCTTCTTGTTCCTTATATTGTTTTCTAATTAAATCTACTTTCTTTTTAAAGAGATCTTCATTAGATTTAGCTACATCTAATTCAATTTTTAATTCTTCTTCAGTCATTTCTGGAAATTTTGCTTTTTGATCTGCCAAATACAGCTCATCATCAGAATAATTATCAACAGTATAAGTTTCTTGTCCACTATTTTTGGCTTTATACTCATCAATAGCCTGTTGTTGATAATAAGCAATTATATCTTGAAACGATGAATTTGTCTTACGAAGTAGATTGATAGTCTCAATTTCATCTTCTGAAAGACCTGGATCAGTTAGAGATTCAAGAATTGAAAGCTGTTCTTCCTTACTTAGAGTTTCAAAATCTACCTCTTCAGTTTCTCCAGTCTCTTCATTTTCATAAATGATAGTTTTCCCATCTCGAATTCCCCTATTCTTTAAGAAAGTCGAAAATGCATCCAGATCATTTTCTTCTTCTGTTTCTCCTGGTTCTCCCTCAGAAGTGGAAGGTTCCTCTTCCTCTCCTTCAGTAGAATTAAGTGCTGGTTCAATAATCTCTTCTTGAGTTTCTGTATTTACTCTTTCAACGACCTCATCATCCAGCAAATTATCAAATTGATTGTGTTCAAATTGCATATTTCCTATTTTTCCTTATTAGTTATAGATTATCTATTCGCTGCAAATATAATTGCAATTATTTAATAATACAAATAAATATTTAAATATTTTCTATTTTAGGATACATATTTCAGGGATTGAGAATTTTCCATTAGCATCTATTGTGGCTTGGTATTCTCCAGATCCAAATGTTGCTGTACCATCAGAATTTATTTTAATGCCACCTAAAGTAATATTCCCTTCACTGTCTATTACAGAATTGCCTATAGTTATTGTATTATCGGAATTCAGAGACATTGGCCCAAATGTTGCTGTGCCATCAGAATTTAACATATAAGTAATCCCGTTTATTTTACATTTAGTGGCATTTATTTCTATTCATGGTGTATATGTAATAGAATTTTCCTCTTCCCCAATTTTCTTAACAAGTCCTAATATGGTATTGGATATATTTCCATCATTAGATAGTTGGATATATATATTACCATCATCTTGCTTGATAATTGTGATGGGTTTTTCCTTAGCAGTATTACTTATTGAGTTTGTTATGATAGAATCTATAATCAATTCTCCTTTTGTTAAATCTAAAATTGTTGTTCCAGAACTACTTTTTACTTTTTTTGCCACTATGTCTTTAAATTCCCATTTTCCCGTTATACTCTCGTCAGAATTTTTTTTAGCAAATTCTGAAGAAGAATGTCCAGATAAATACTGTGCATTAAGGTTCTCAACTAATTCTGAGGAATTTGTAATAATAGGAGGGTTAGAAATATCATTCAATTGAATAGATAAGGGGGATGTAAAAAAGCCAGTCTCTATAGAGGGTATTTGTACATAGGATCCATTAGTTGTTCTATAGAAAATTCCCGTTACACTATCAACTATCAAAATATTATCTCCAGGATACGATCCAGTATAAGAATTTATATCTTCAACTATAAGAACTCCTTTAGTATCGGAAGTTTTTTCATCATCTGATGTATTCTCTTTTTGTGTTTCTCTAAAATTTATAGGATAAAACCTATCTCCAACTTGAACATATACTTTACCTGAAGTTTGCAGAATTAAATCTTTTCCTTTATCTCCAATTTTAGAATTATTTGATAATATTCCCACTAACTATAATTTATCTTATAAAAAGAAAAGGAATGATATAAAAAATACCATTCCTTTTCATCTTCTGATTTCTAATGCGATAGCATGTCTTTTAATTCATTTAGATCTTGTTGATTCAAAACCAAAGATTTATTAACCATTGGGATGTCCATCTTTATTTTTCCTACACCTATTTCAACAGCAGCTACACGAATAGGATAGAATGTATTATTTGCATAATTTACTATCTTATTGTCAGCACACATTCTGCGCTCAGCTTCAAGTCCTACCATACCAGCTACATTGGCAATCCCCATCTTAGTTACTTTACTTCTCCAAGGCTCTACAGCAGCTTGTACAGCAGCAGCAGTCTCAAGTTTTCCAATACGATCAGCTAATACGTCGAATTGGTCTCTCTGATTTTTGTACAGTCCGAAATCTGCATCAATTTGGCTTTTGTATAAACCCTCAAAGAACTTGTTTTGCGTTATATGATATAACTTTAAAATTAAATATGTAGTAGAATAAACTTAATTTTGAATCAACTCTACAAAATCAAGAATATTATCTGTAATGACATGCTTCTGATCCATTATATTTATAACAGTTCGTAAGAACTCTGTCTCAGAATCATTAAATTCAACTTCAATGTCCTCTACGTTTGGAGTCCATGAAATTTTTCCATCAGCCTCTTTCAAGTTTAGAGCAGTTATTTCTTCACTTGAAAAGTCTATTTTCTTGCGGATATTTCTAGAAGAAATCATCTCAAGAACACTTCCTTGTTCTGGCAGATTAGTTAAAATAGCTAATCTGGTTGCAACATTCATTTTCATAACCATTAAAATTTAATTTTTTCTATCTCTACAAAAGTAGAAAATATATTTATAATATCAAAATTTTAGTGCAAAAAATATTAAAAATTTTGCACTAAAATTTTAAAATATTATCCATAAATAGCTCCATTAACTAATACTAATCCTGTAGTAATGTAAGTAATACAATAGCATTTATAACTACCTCCTGACAAAGTATCCAAATCTTTCATTTTCACATAATTACTTCCAAATGTTACAGTTGTAGCGGTAGGAACTACAATAATTGCATCAGGATTCCTACTAGTCACATACACAGTATTTACTGAGTATGATGGTGAATCCCCATAAAATATACCTGGTATGCCTGGTGTATCAACAGAGTTTAAAAGTTTTGTGTAGGTTTTATTTAAATCAATAGTATGAGCCTCTGCCCCACTATAAATTGTAATATTAGCGCCAGCAATAACAGTTAATGAACTTGGATTTGGAAGAGCATTAGGACTGCCATTTAGATCTGCATAATCTCCTGATTTAGCAACGTTCGATAATCCATCAATAGCAGCTGTTGGAATTCTTATATCTAGTCCTATTTTTCCTAAATTATAGCCAGTCATTCCTCCAGGAACAAAAGGGATTCTGTCTTCGTTACTTTCACTCAGTGCTTCTGGAACATGAGTAATTCCTGATGTATGCCCTATAAGAACCTTTTCTTCACCATCAGCGTTATCTGTATGGACAGTAATCATTCCTCCATCAGATCCTTTAATATTAATAGTGTCGGCATTCCTATTTATTGGCATTAAATCTCCTGAATCACCCTTAATATATAGTGTATCTATATAATCTAGTTTTGTGGTTCCATCTATAATTTCACTTACAGTATTTGTAACAGAGGTGATGTCTGAAATTGAAATATTAGATGCAGAAACAGATTTTGTTCCTGCTCCAATTATTATCCTATTATCAACAAGATCACCATTAGCTACTACATCTCCTCCTCCTAACTCAGCTATCTCATCCTTAGTAACATAATTACTTAATGCTGACTGCTCTACTTTACTTGATAAAGCATTAGTAATTATTTTATTTTGAACTGCATTCTCAGATGTAGAACTCAATTCTGAATCAACTACTACTCTTTCAGGTATATCAAAATTAAGGTCTGACTCATCAATTTTATCTTTAGAAGCCAATGTTCCAAGTTTTGGGAAATCCGTTATTTGAGATATTGTATGAGTATGCGCGGAAGGCACAAAAGTTTCAGGTTTATGAGCTATTTTATTCCACTCAGGCTCAAATTGATTTACAAATTCCTTTGTAGCAAGATTAGTTAATAGAATTCCTGAATCTTTAACAGTTTTCCCTGCACTTCCAGATATAATTACGTTATTGGCTGTAGAAAAAGGGCTTTCTGCAACAACATCTCCTAAACCTAAGCCAGATAATTTTTCATCTACTTCAGTTTTAGAATATACAGAGATTCCTTTTACTGCATTAACCTTATGTTTATTAGTAGTATCTACTTCGATGGAAGTAATAACATTTCCAGACCCAGACATACTGGTCTCTATATTAGGAATAGTTGGAATATTTCCCTCAATTTCTGTAATTAAAGTATTTACTTCATTTTGGTTGTAGGTTTCAGATTTGGAATATACTTGATCTTTTGTATAATAATTAGAAAGATCTATTTCTGTATTTCCTATTTTTTCCCAATTTCCTTCTACATAAACATATTCGTCGTACGTATCAAGATTTGTTCCACTCTTCTTAACAAGGTAAATTACATTAGTTTCCCCAGTTTCAGGAAGTTCTGACACAACTTCAATTCTAAGATTAGCTAAATTACTAATCATAGTTTTTAAAATTTTTCCTTGAGTTGCAGATAAAGCTTTATTGGAATCTTCTGTATCTAGATTATCTACAATAGCTGCTTTAATTGCATTTGGAATAGTAGTTGTTTCTACCTGGGTTATCTTAGTAGTTAAATTAGTATTTACAGTTGAAATTTCTGTAGATAATGTAGTGTTTACATTAGAAATTTCATTTAAAAGTTCTTGGTGTGTTTCTTCAGCAGAAGTCTCAGAGTTCTTTACTGCTTGATATACTCCCCCAGAGGTAATTAAATTTTTGCTTCCTTCTGTAGGATAATTTTCAATTGAAGAAATTACTACAGGTATCTGTGATAATACTTTATTAAATTCCTCTTCGGTCCCTGTATATCCATTTAGCTTTGCAGTCTCATATGCAGAACGTCCTTCTGTAGAATATAGAGGTTCCCACTGTTGTGTTTCCTCATTAAAATATTTCTTTGAATATGTTGTCATGTCTATAATATTTTAAGCGTTAAGCATATACTGCACCATTAACGTATACGTATCCTCCAATATAACTAAAGCAGTATACATAATATGTACCACTAAGATTAGCGATATTAGCCATTTTTCTAACATTACTTGGGAATGATGTGATCTTGGTAGATGATGCCACTACCGCGTCTGGGTTATTATAACTAAATCCAGAGATAGACGTAATACTTGAATTACATCCTGAGTAGCTATACCCAGCTTTAATAATAGATCCAGCATTATTTCCTTGCAGTAATTTTGTGTTTACAGTTACATTAGAGCTTCCATTATAGGCAGTTCCATCAATAGTTAAGGAGCCAACTACTTTATTTGCAGTTTCTGCACTTCCGCTAAAATGAGATCCTGTAATATTACAATCTTCATTCTGCCCGAAGTAAATAGGACTATCATCTATTGTCATGAGAGTAAGCTTTCCTTCAGATACTACTGCAAAACTGTCACCACTACCAAGTCCTATACTATCTAAGTTTCCAAGGTATCCTGTATAGGTTCCATCATCTATATGTATTATGTTCTTACTACTTATTCCTCCAGTAGCCTGTATTTCTGAGCTGAAGGTTTTTTCGCCCGCAAATGTTTGTGTGCCAGTACTCACTACTCCAGAACTACTTGAAGAAGCAGCAGCTACTGATCCTGTTATTGTAACAGATGTTCCTGACTTTGAGGCAGAGAGTGTTAACGGCGCAGTTCCAGAAGCAGATACCGTTCCAATTCCTCCTAATCCTGATAAAGTAGGTGCTGCTGGTAAAGATCCAGAAGTAATTCCAGTAACATGTCCAGCAGCATCTTTAGTAATCCCAGTAACTACTTGACTAGATCCAGCAGTTAAAGAAGATCCACCAGATGCTGATAAAGTTGTACCTCCTGAAGGGGTATAGTGATTTGCAACTGAAGTAACTTTAGTGTCTGTATTAGTATCAGTCCAAGGAACACTTACAGCTAAATATCCTGATTTATCCTGTTGGACAGCGTATACTCTATTAGAAGTAGAACTTGCATTTATAGAATCTAAAGACATTAAGTCTTCAGTTCTTAACTTAGCTTTAATAGTTCCAGATGAGGTAATAGTTCCTCCTGTTAATCCAGCTCCAGCGGTAATTGAGGTAACAGTACCAGTATTACTTGTTTTAGTTGCAATCTGACATTCAAGCTTACCCAAAGCAGTATTCAATGTATCAGTGACAGCTAAATCTGCAGTTGACGTACCTTTTGTATATCCCGTTAATGCGGTAATTGTATTAGAAGCTTGATTATGTACACTTGGAGTAAAAGTAGAAGGCTTTCCTGTAATAGTATTTCATGAGACAGATGTTAAGTAACCTTGAGAAGATACTCAATTTTGAGTGGCTAATGTGGCTTGATTCCATTTAATGTCAGTAGTTCCATAGGTACCTAATCTTCCATATATTACCCCATCTTGTGCAAAGGCAATTTGTTGATAATTAGTCCCATCACCTGTATTGTCCAAAATTATCTTAGCATCTGCTTCTGCAGAAATAGTCAAAGGACCAGTTATAGACCCTCCAGTATTAAGTATGTAATTAGACTTCACCCAACTAGTAGATGCAATTTCTCCAGAAGTACAATATCTTAAAGAAGAACTAGTACCACTATATGCCCCATTTCAATATGCCAAAGCTGCAGATGTCACTATTTCCTTCTCTTTAGCAGTTTTAGTTGATTGCGTATAATCTATATTGTTTAAAGATGTAAATACAAGAGCATTATTTAAACTTCTACTACCGATTTTTATAGAATTACAGCCAATATCTCCATTAACTGTTAGACTAGGAGTAGTGACTCCAGTTTCTGTTGAGATAGCTCCAGGAACTTTAATAGCAGCAGGGAATATAACAGTTTTATTAGAATCCCAAGTATATATAGTTCCATAAGCAGCAAGATAATTTTTATTAGAGTATTTCCATAAAAAACTACCATAACCACTTATTCTATATATACATATATTACTTTTATAAGAAGAATTTACCGATTTAACATTAAATGTTAATCGTATCTTTGATTGTTGGGTAGTGATATTAGGAGAACTGCTATATGTAATTGTATCAGTAAACGAGATATAATTTCCACCACTCCATCCAGATAAAGTTTTATCAGAGGCAATAGTTTCTCACTCTTTAGCTTCACTATATCTCTCTACATCAAGGCTATAACCTCCGCCATTTGTGGAAATTCAAAGATATAGTCAAGTTATTGTACAATATCGATCGCTGTTGGTTAATGTTAATCTAAATTTATAATCTGTGGTTAACGTATTTACGTCAGTAAATGTATAAAAGCCTTCGGAATTTAAACTGTTAAAAATGCTTACTATAGCATCTGTTGTTTCTTTTGTTTCCCAGCTAGCACCATTATTGCTACTAACTTCCACTAGTATATCTTCTTTTGGAGTAAATGCTAAATGATCACCCCTATACTCGTTTATAAATGACTGCATACCTCTAGGAATATCACCACATGTTCCATATCCCTTAGTTACGTCACTTACTTTATCAATATTTACAGTTAAATCCGATCAAGTTGGCACACCTCCTGTAGATTTAAGAATTTGTCCAGATGTTCCAGTACTTGTGGGAGCGTAAACCATAGGAAGATTACTTGAAGAATCTGAGTGGAAAGTATAGCTTGTTCCATTTAGATTCAACATTCTAGTATTTGTTGAATGAATATGGTCTTCTTTTGCATATTTGCTTGATGTTCCCACCGCTGCACTCTTACTCCCATCTATTCTTGTTGGAGAGGCTACAGCAGCTTCTGGGATAGATGGTTTGTTTAGCACTCCTGACCACGGAACACTTGTTGCAGCTCCAGCTGTAAATACTTTAAATTTAGTTGCAAAAGTAGATGCAGATTCTGATATACAGAAGTACATAGGTCCTCCTGAACCAATTTGAACTACATCACCTTCTTGTATCTTCAAAGCAACTGCAGCGGATTCAGAGTCTACTACATATAATCTCTCTAATGCAGCTGCGGGAATTTTAGAAATGGGAATTTCTGGAAGTCTATCAGCATTAAGAGTGCCAGAAGTAATCTTTGAGGCATCAACATTAGATAATGTTGTTGTGATAGAAACACCTGATGTTAAATCTGATGATGTTGAACCTGTAACTGCTCCTGTAAGAGCAAATGTTCTTGCAGAAGATAATTTTGTAGCTGTTGTAGGTAAAGCAGCCTTAGTGACAGTTACCGTATGTCCTGATACTGTAACTCCTGATACATATTGACCTGAAGTTGCAGCCGCCCCTCCTGTTAATGAAGGAATATCTTCTTCAGTAATATAACCTTTAGAAGTTATTAAAGCTTCAACTTCAGCTCTACTAATATTACATTTATAATATGTTCCATGTGTCCAAATTTCATTTGCATCCTGGATGAACACAACACTTGATTCCTGGATATCACCAGCTCCCAATCGTGAAGTGAAATTGGCTTTCGTCTTAAAATGGACGAATCTATTTGTAATTTTTGCCATTTTAACCTTATTTAAAAAATTAAAAATAAGGAGATGGGATTTCTCCCACCTCCTCTAAATATATTATTCAAACTCAGTCCAAGCCATTAAGCCATCAGCATAAGACTTAGCAGAGGTAAGAGCACTGTTTGCAGAACCAGCAGCATCAAATGCTGAAGTTGCAACATAAGCAGCAGAACCTAGACCTTTGACAGCAACATCTGTACCACTAACAGAGATTGTACCATTAGCAGAGCCAGAAACAATATTTGCTTTTTGAAGGGCAGAGTCAGCTTTTGCTCCTTGAGCAGCAGTTGCATAAGCAGTAGATGCAGTATATGCAGCAGAACCTAAACCAACAATAGCCGCTTGGAGCTCATTATTACTCATTGTTAAATTAACTGAACCATTAGTTGAGGCTGTTGCTTTTAATGTAATGGCTCCTGTTTTTCCTCCAAATGACTGAACACCTGTAGCTGCAGCAGAAGTAATTCTGCTATCCATCGCTTCAATAGCAGCTTGGAGATCATCATCTTTATATGTTCCTGTTCCTCCTACTAAAATATCTTCTCCAGCTAAAGTAATATTTTGACTAAGAGCTTTACCATTAACTGTTGTAGAAGTTCCAACCTTTCCAGAAAGTGCAGTAGATAATCCAGAAATCTTAGTCATTCCAATAGTTGGAATATCAGTTTCTACAAGTGCTCTACGAGAAACAGTAATAATACCATCCGTTTCAGAAACTGCAGAAACAACCTGACCTTCGACAGCAGTATCAGCTTTGTCTAAAGTTTTGATCCTAGTAACAATTTCAGAAAGTACTGCAGTTTTAGTAGCGTAAGTATTAGCCACATCTGCGCTTCTAGCATAAGCAGATAAGTCAATGATTCCGCCTAGCTTATCCCACATTCCTTCTTGATTACCTGCACCAGCTTTAATAGCTACAAAATTTGAGCCTGCTTCAAAAGGTTCTTCATTTAAAGAGCCTGCAGCAATTACATTATATGTATCACCAATAGCTACTCCTGTTAAAGCTTGAAGAGCTGTGGCGTCATCTACAGAACCCTTCATTTTATATACACTTCCAACTGCAGCAGATACCTTATTATCTACTTCAGTTTTAGTATATGTTGTAGCTTGAGGAGCAGCAGCCTCAGCTGTAGCTTTTACTGCATTAAGATCTGTTGTGGAAGCCTTACTAGCAAGTGCACTTTCTAATCCTGTGACTTTATTCTGAGCAATCGTACCAACTGTAAAAGTAACAGTACTATCTCCACTCTGGGTAATTGTTGTACCATCTGCTTTATAAACAATAGCTGCGGGAATTTTTGCAATTTCCCCATCTGTATATGTTTTTGCTGCATTTGTAGCAGCTGTCTGTGCTGCAGAAATATCTTTCTTTAAACCATAATAGCTTTGAGTACCTGCAGCATCTCCAGATGATCCTAAACTTAATTTCTTTGCTAATTCTGTAGTAACTGCAGAAGCAGAGGCTACATCTGAAAGATTTAATGAGATTTCCTCTCCACTTTCATTTACAATCTTTAAGGTTTTGGCTTCCTTATCCCAACTTGCAGATTTAACGCCATCACCAAATTTATCAACTGCGGTAGCACTTGTAGCTACTTTAATCATTCCAGTTGATGTTTCAAAATATATTCTACCAGCTACAAGACCACTTTCAGGAACTGTAGCGATTTTTTGAAAACTTAATTGCATTCTTTTTAAATTAACTCCCCCCCCCATTTTTCAGGGAGGAGAAGAATTATTTACTCAATTTCCATCCAAAGCATATCAAGTTTGCCATCTTCTCTAACCTGGATAGCAGAACCTGTTGATACTAATTTGGATACATTTACAGCTAAACCTCTAGAAGTACCTGTACCTGTTACTGTAACAGTTTCATCAGGACTTGTTAATGATGTAATACCTCCTGAAACGGCAGTCTTGATACTATCGCTAAGAGCTTGCATTCCAGCAGCAATAGTTTGCTCTGCACCAATTTCTACACCTCCAGTGATGGCAGTTCCGACTTTAACAGTAGAACCTTTGACACCACTCAGATCTAATTTAAGACCCTCAGCTGATTTAGAGAGTGCAGTATCGGATGCTGGATCTAGTTTAACATCAATTACATTTTCTTCTGAAATTGAAACTGCTTCACCTTCTGTAAGAATCTCTTGTTTTCCTCCAACAGAAGTAGTTAAGCTTTCAATGTTTGCTTTATTAGTTCTGATTTGATTTAAATCAGTATCAGAGATTAAACCAGAACCCTCAACTTTATCAACCTTATTTGTAAGTTGATTAGTAACAGTAGTAATTTGCCCTTCTAAAGCAGTATCTGCAGCTTCTAACTCCGACTTTGCTGTAGAAATAGCACTATCAACTTGTGACTTAGTATAATATCCTGAAAGATCTACAGTACCTCCCAGAGGATCCCATTGAGTTCCATCCCAGGCATAGTTTGTACCTGCAGGAGTACTTCCATGAGCAGCTACTACGTTCCAAACGTCACCTTTCTTATTATCCTCTGAAGGAAGATCTTCGTAAGTATCTTTAGTACCTTTATAATCAAGAGCTGCTGCCACAGAAGCTCTCAAATCATCTACAAGAGTCTTTAAGGCTTTACCCTGAGCCGCAGAGAGAGCAGCATCAGTTCTATCGCTTTCAAGTGTATTAATAATTTCTATAACTGCACCTACTGCAAGAGGTTCCCAAACTCGGTTAGAACCATCAGCATCAAAGCTTTTTAGTACATAAAGAGTTTTATTCTCTTTTACATATACTATAAGACCTTCTACTAGCTGAATAGTAGGCATTGCATCACGATCCGATACTGTAGCCTGAATCGTTCTATTATCTAATGGTAGATTCGCACCTAAGTCAAAACCTGAACCTACCGAAATACCTTTGCCAAAAAATTCTGCCATAATTAGTTAAAGTTTACATAGTAAGTACTAGGTTGCGTCATCTTACCAGATAAGTATACTGTGTAATCAACAGCTTGACCATCTAAACCAGTAACTGAAACTGTACTAGTTGTATAAGAACTAGTTACATCAAAATTATTACTGTCTTTAATATTTGAAACTGTCCATCCTGCAGGAGCTGCAAAGCAGATGTATTGTTCAGAAATTGGGCCAGACACCTTAATCGTTTTCTTTGCAGAAATTGTCTTAGTCATTCCTTTAATAACATCTTCTGTAATTGCATCTGTAGAAACTAAACCTGAATAAGCAGCACGATAACCAGTAACTGTTACTTTATTAGAATCTACAGTTCCAGTAGCAAGTGGAGTTGAATAATTATTTCCTTTCGAATCTTTAGGTTGGGGACCTTCAGCATAAGCAGCACGATAGTAATAATCCATTGCCCCTGAAGTAACCTTTTCTGGAAGATCTTCTACTTTACTTGAGCTATATAAGATCTTAGAAGCTTCTGTATCTTGTGCTCCTGCTCTATTATTTTGTTTAACTCCTGCTAAAGTAATTGCACCTGCATTAAATCCTACAGTAAAGTTCGCTGTAGTGGGGGCAGTAGCTCCGATCTCTTGAATGTTAGAATAACCTTTTAAAGAAATACTTGCGGTAGGAGCTGTAAATGTAGGGTTAACAGTTGGGAAAATAAGAGTATCGAAAATTTCATTATACCTCTTACCTGTAAGTTGTGCAACTGTTGTCCCAGCAGCAATACCACCTAATTTTTCTACTGTTGCTACAGTAGAATCTAATGAAGACTCATAAGAACCACTTGCTTGAGGATCTAAACTATCAAGTTTAGCTTTATCCTCTTTCGACATTAAACCGTCAACTTCAGCAGTTGCCTTTGCAAAGCTCAAGTTCTCAGTAGATGAGTCTGTATATGTAATCACAATGCTATTGGCATGTTCATTCAATTCTACTTTAGATACTTTTTTACTGGAATCACCTCCATATTCGAAGCCATTCAGCATAATTTTATGTGTATCTGTTGTAAAGAAAATGCCATCAGCATGAGTTGTAGCATTATAAGCGGAACTAAGTCCTCTATAAAATTTTATAACACTTGCCATTATTTAATATTTAATTAGTAACATCATTTCATATCATAGATGATATGTCTTCAATCAATTTCTCTAATTCTTGCTTTATAGTATTTACTTCAGCTTTGGTATAGTAGTTAGATAAATCTACAGTTATAGTACCATTACCTCATTTTTCCCAAACATATGTGTCAAGCATGGTATCATTAAGTTTAACTACTATATATTCATCATATAAATTATTAACCTCAGTTTGAGAAGCAGGAACTAATCAAAGTATATTTTGTTTACCTTTCGTGGGTTCTCCAAGTTCTTCAAAACTTTTCCTAAATCTAATGGAGAATCCAGAAGTATTAATTAAGTTAGCAAAAACATCAGCAAATTCGGATTGATTTAAAGCAGTTCCTCCAGCTTCTTTATATGCATGATAAACCGCATTTAAATGATCAAATTCTGCTTCATTTTTAGTATCAACCCAAATCATTTGCTCTGCATTCTTATAAGCTTCTTGAATGTCAGCGTCGTCTAAATGAGAGTTTTTAAAGGTAACTGGATCTTCTGGACCAACATGTACAGCGTGATTGCCAGTAAATCCTCGAGGGATGTAAAAATCTCAAATAGGATCTTTAATTGAACCACTATTTTCAATTTTGGGCTCTTCTCCTGGGCGTAACATTTCTATTTCGCCAGCAGTAAGAGTAGCAGCTGCTTTGCCCTCAGTAGTTATAACCTGTCCAGAAGATAATGTAACCTTAAGATGAGCATCATCAGTAATATCAACATTTTCAATACCAACACCTCGTAAATAGTCCATATAACAAAGAACTGTTCATTCACTAGAAGGTTCTCCATCATATCCTCATTTAATTGAGTCATCAGCAAAATCTCGATATAACTTTAATTGCTTGCCTGCTGGGCCTCGTTCTCCTTTGTCTCCTTTGTCTCCTTTTTCTCCCTGAATACCTTGAAGTCCTTGTTGACCTCTTGGAATAGTAAATCGAAAAGCAGCTTCGGAAGCCGTTCCGACATTTACAATAGAAGCTTGAGACCCAGGATCTCCAGTGATAACTGAATCAACTCGAACAGTTGCTGCAGTACCTGCTGGTCCTTTAGAACCTGTATCACCCTTATCACCTTTGTCTCCTTTGTCTCCTTTATCTCCTTTGTCACCCTTATCACCTTTGTCACCTTTATCTCCTTTATCACCCACATTACCTTTGGGACCTTGAGGTCCTATATTACCTTGTGGGCCTGTATCTCCCTTTTCTCCTTTGTCACCCTTTGGACCTTGTGGGCCTGTATCTCCCTTTTCTCCTTTAATGTACATTGAGGAGACTTGGGACGGAGTAGATTCTAAAGTTCAAGTAATATATCCAGTAGACTCATTGTATTCAGGTACGTATACCTGGCCATTTTCACCAGGCATACCAGTAGTACCTGAAAATACAAATTCTCAAACTGATGAGTCTACTCCTATTATTTTTTCAGGATCTTCAGAATCATAAAGTAAGTGCGGTTCAAGATTATTATTTGAGGTATGACAAGCTAGTAAAGCTCCTTTATAAACCACAAAATCCTGTACATATTCATTATTATAATATGTAATTCCAGGAGCCCAATTTCCTGCAAAATTAAAAGATTTGCCTTTATAATAATCTCGTGATTCAACTACTCTTCCACATTCTATATAATTCTGGAGGTCTATATCTGGTATAATGTTTTTCATTATGTTAAATCTTCTATATATTTTGATATTAAACAACTATCTGGATAAGTTACAGTTATTCCTCCATAAATAATGCTGCCTGTTTGCTGTGTAGGATGAACATAAACAAAATCAGAAACATTTTCTACAAAAATATCTCCATATATTCCTACATATAACTCACTTCCATCGCCCCCTTCAACATGAAAATCTGCAGTTTGACTATATTCATCACCATATCAGTTTGGTTGATACGCATAGTGTAAGGTTGCTCCTGGAGTTAGATAAATTTTTGAAACAGTAGTTTTATAAAAGCGTGAAGTATTTGAATTAAAGGCTGAAAGATAAAATTTTATAGACCATAAGTTATTCATGTCCTTAACACTCACTAGCTTTATAGGGCTAGGACTATACTTCCACATACTATTTGTAACCGACCCCATTATTGGATCTTTATGATTATTAGGAAGATAACTTTTATCGAGAACCAACCCTATGTGGTCTAAATTATAGGGTTCATTAGAAGGCACATCTATATAAACATTAGGTTTTCTAATAAAATTATTTTCATTTACTACGTATTGTACGGAGGGAAGATTATTAATTGCTCCTCTTAAAGTTATTATTGTATCGAGACTATATGAAGATTCTACATAATTGAAAGTGCACTGCCCAAAATTAAGCGACATTTCCCCAGTTTTTAGATTAACTCAATAAGCAGGAGTTCAATAACTTAAGTTTTCTGGAGTAAAATTTTGATAATTGGTATTTATTCCTGTTGTATCCTTTCCTGTTTGACTAAACATATAGTCTCCATTAAATACTGCGGAACCAATCAAAGAATTTGGAAATATTGCTACATTAGCAAAAATTGCTTCAAAATGATTGAATTTAGTTCAATAGGCTTCTTCATTATCAATAGACTCTACTGGAGATCAACTATTATGATCTGTACCAGTCCAACTGGTCACAGCTGATAATAAATAATATCCTGATTTACTAGTATCTGCATTATATACATAAACATATGGCGCGCTTTCCTCTGTTGTAGTATAAGTAGTATTTACATCATATACTCCTGCTGGATATATCAATTGGCCTTTAGAACCTGCGTCACCCTTTGTACCAGCTGGACCATTGAATAATGCAGGATCACTTCAACTGCCATCTAAATATCCTTCTGAGTCGTCATTATTTGTGTATTTTAGTCTACCTTGAATAAACCAAATTCTTGGGTACTCTGTTGTTGTAGAGGGAGTATATTCATACCATCCTTGGCTAGCAGTATTTAGTATATTAGAAGGTTTGGAACTGCTTGGAGCATCATCTGTTCCATTACAGAACCGCATTACAATGCCAACTCCAGGAATACCTGAAACACCTGTACTTCCAATAGGACCCTGGGGTCCTTGTTCTCCTGTAATACATACAGGAGTTGCCCATACTTCCCCTACTACTGCTGAATTATCCTTTGAATTCCTTTTTATAAAAGTCATTCATAAATACTCTCCTGAATTAATTACAGGTCATTGAGCAGTCCAATTACTGCCTGGATTTTCAGTATTACTTGCATTTATTGTAGGAGCTTCTGTTCTAGATGAGTTTTTTGCAAATCTATATTCAGTATAAATTCCATTTGTTCCATCAACTCCATCCTTACCATCAGCTCCTTTTTGAAGCTTAAAGCTAAATTTAAATTGGTTTGATGGAGTTAGAACTACAGAAGCATCAGAAACAGAAGCTGTCTCAACATTAGCAACTGTTGCGCTAAATTCAGGAATGCTGCCTCCTTCTCCTGTTTCTATAGTTTTTCAGATAGTATCATAGTCAGAATTAGAGTTTTTAACTAAAACCTGTCCAGTATAACCTCCTTCTGGAATACCTTTCCCAGGATCGCCTTTATCACCCTTATCACCTTTATCTCCTTTGTCACCCTGTTCCCCTTTAGGACCTATGTCTCCAGGATCGCCTTTGGCTCCTGTTACATTTCCCAAGTCTTCTCATGTGCCACCATTATTATAAGAAATATATAAGTGGCCGTTCATTATTTTAAATTCCGTATTTGTTCCTGTTATAGCTGCAACTCCCCCCATTACAAATTCCCATAATGAGGAATTTTCAATTCCCACAATAATCCCATCTCGGATTGTTAAAAGTGGTTCATTTTCAGTGGAGGAAATATGACTTCTATTACATTTTAGTAAACATCCATTATAAGATACAAAGTCAATAAAATCCTCATTGTTAAAATAATGAGTGTTAATATCTCACTTAGTACATTTAAAAGATGTTCCCTTGTAAAAAGATCGGGAACCTTTAGCTGTGTAATATTCAGAAATCATTTTTCTAGAACTTATTTATTATAATAATTAATTATATTAATTATATCATCATGACTACTATTTTTTATTTTAATATATTCTATTGCGTTTATAATATCCATCATTTTATTTAATTTGGACTTATTTAGAGAATATCCTATATTAAGATTCAGAAGTTCTTTAGAAAATAGAATATATAAAGTACTATATAACTTATCCATTGCACCCACAACTATTAATATCATCTTCGAAATCACAGATGCTCCCACATTCCATTACATTCTCTATTATTCTCTGAGCTTCCTGAAAATTTCCAATATCTTTCAAATAGTCTAATACATAGATAGTACTTATAAGAAAATCCCTCTCTTCTGTAATTTTCTTATAGTCAGCACATTTGTTATAAATCTGATAATCTATTATTTTCCGTTGTAAATTTACTAAACATTGGGTTAATTTACAAGTGGTGAAAACTATTTTTTTACATACAAAAGACTGACTCCCAGATAGTTCATATAATTCAGTATAATTAGTTATAATCTCTGATTTCGATGTTTCTAGGATCTCATTTATCTTTTCAAGTAGTTCTCTTTTAGTAACAGGGTCAGTATTATAATCTACTTTACCTATATAGAACTTATTATTATAATAGAAGGTCTGGTTTTCTAAAAACACTTTAGTGTATAAACCTTCAGAGTTTTGAATAAATAAGGTTTCAAGTTTTGGAACCACTATCTTATAATAAAAGTGAATTCCGTCCTTCATTATAGGAAATATACTATCTTTTAGATAGTTATCTCTATTATGACAGTAGTTTTCAAAAATTATAGTATTTGGTTCTATTTCTTTACTATCGGAATATGTCAAAAACTCAAGTGATACATAATCAGCTATACTTTTAAATATAGTACCATATTTATCTGGCAAATCAGTATAGCTACTATCATCAATTGCAGATAATTTGCAATTAGGATAGACTATTAATTTAACATTTAAATTACCCATTATGATACGGTCTTAATTTTATCATTATAAGGATTATTATCGAACATTTGTGCAACTTGAGCTTGTAATTGTTGCTTTTTGACTTCAATGGATTGATCCTGATAATCTTTATCATTCTTAATCTTTTCGTGATCCAGCGCAATCCTCTGTTGTTCAATTTCAATCTTAGCTTGTTCCATTTGACTGGCTTGACTTTGTAATTGAGCCAACTGAGATTGTAGTTCTTTATTCTGTTTCAATAGCTCTTGTGCTTGTTGTTCTGTTTGTTGTAACTGTTGTTGAAGTTGTTGAACAATAGATTCTTCCTCTTTCTTCATTTTCATTGACTGTTCAACATAACGTTTGAGTTCAGTCATATTTTTTGCAGCTACAATATTAACAATCATTTCAGGATCAGAATAACCAGCTTTAACTAGCTCAGTACTCAAAGCTTTTATAGTTTCCCTATCCTTAAATGTTGCTGTACTATCCTCAATATGAACATCAAAATCTGTTACTGTATAATGCTCAGGAAGGGCTGAAAATATCTGAGAATATCTATCTCCCAAAATAATAACTCCTTGAAGACCGTCTGGATAAACTAATTTAGCAAGATTTAGTAAATCATAGTTAACTTCTTTATAAATTGTATCCATACAATCAAAGTATTGTTTGGTTAAAAGTCCAGAAGTAGTTACTCCTAACTTAACATTACTAACAGCATCACGTTGTTCATACTGTGCAAGCATTTCTGGAAGTACCCCTGTAATAGAGGAGGCTTGCTGTTCAATAGATTGAATAGCTAATTGTATAGCTTGAATACTTTGTGTTTTGACTGTATCATCAAATCCATTGAATATTGTATTTAATGGCTGCCCATCTTGGGATGAATCAAGAATTCCGACACCATTCTTTTTGTAGGCTAATCATTTTTGAATTCTTTCTGGCATAGTAACTCCAAGAGCCGTTGGAAGATTAGCTAAATCTAACCAATCTCCTACTGTTCCAGAAGAGGCAATTAAATTATCCCTGTAAAAGAGTAATAAGTCATATTTATCTTGGAGATTCATAGTATTTAATACTAAACTAAAAGGATCTCCATTATGATCTAAGAAGAACATCCCATTTACAGATAATCTACATTTACTTGGATAATCTGTAGATCTTACAACATTCTCTACTTCTCCTCTAGTAATATAGATTTCATTCCCAATTTTGACTCCTTCATGTCTTGTTAAGTATCCTGTCTTTTCATCTACTTCAAGCCATTCTACTTCATAAACAGTAATTAAATGAGGGTTATAATTAGATAACAAAGCCTCATCTCCTGGCATTGCAGGATAAGCTTCAAGTCCTCCTAAAATACCTGGGGTTAAATCAGGTCTAGGTAAACCATCAGGAGGAATAGCAGAAGTTCTTACCAAATATGTTGTTGTTCTAACATCCCCCATTTTAGGAGCTTCTTTTAGTTTAGCAACGGCCTCTGCAGTTAACTCACTACGGTATTCGTTCAAAATCATTTCTCTTGTCATCATTTTGCGAATAACAACACGTCTAGAATCTGCTAAATAAGGGGAATTGGGATTTCTTTCTATAAATGTGTTTAACGTATTTAAAGCCTCAAAATTGATATTCTCTCCACTTTCAGTAGGTCTTGTTCTATAGTAGCAAGTTCCACTAATAAGTAAATCTGTAAATAAGAGTCGCATCTTATTTTTCATATCAATATTTCTAGATTGTTTTAAATACCGTAATATATTCTGGGCTGCTATTTCATAATCTGAAATAAACGTTCTATCTAAATTATCTTGAATAGTTTTTAATTCTTTTTCTATAAAAGGATCATTAACTACTTCCTTATTATCCAATAATACAGAAATTATATTATTCTGTAAATATTGATGTAGTTTTTCATATAATGCTTGATCTATCTTTAGTTGTTTTTCCCGCATTATATTAGTTACAGTTAATGAATCTTTGCAAGAAATTTTTAAATCTGGCTCTAGTTCAAGATACTTTCCAACTAAAACATCAATGTGTTTTTTAATTAATGGAGTGAAGTTTACTGCTGTTGGAGTTCCTATTCCATAATTAAATTCAAGACTTTTAAATTGATCAGCATCTCGATGACAATGATAGTACTGATAAGCCTTTCTGAGCCTTACTTTTTCATATACTAATTCATTAATAGCATCATCTATTAATTGGATTTCTGTTTTGTTCATTCTAGTACAATATAATAAATATCATCGTTACCAGTATCTGTCATTATTCCTTTATAATACTTAGCACGATCGATTTGTCGTTGTCTTAAATCTCTTAATAAATAATCAAGAAAACCTTCTTCACTTCCTTGATAAGAAAAATACATTGGAGCTTCATGTTGATTTAAATCCAGTTTTAAAGTATAAGAATCCTCATCATGCAATATATCTAAATTACCAATATATTCTGAGCATAAAGCTTCTTTTATCACATTTCGTATTTTATCTTCTAAATTATTCATCACCAATAACTCCAAACTGTTTATAACCTTTTGAATTAGTAAATCATCCAAAATCTTTCCATTCTTTTTCTACACTATGCGCAGGTTTTGGATTAAATCCCATTAACTCTTCATCAGCGATTTCTGCCATACTCATAGCTGCAACAATATCATATTTTCTTTTATTTTCATAAGAATAATTTAATAATTGTTCCAGAATCATATCAGAATCTATTGTATAACAATAATCATTTATATAAGTATTAATAAGTTCCAACCCATGCTTTATAATAGTTTCTGTAGCAGGGACTCCAATCATTTGTGAATTACCTCTCTTAATATCACTAAGACTAGATTTTGGGCGTTTCATAAAAAGATTATCTTTTTTCTTGCTTTTAAAGTAGGTTAAGATACTAATTTTGGTGTGCTCCAGTAATGCTTTGCAATTATATCAAGTTAATAATTTCATTGCATTATCATACGCCAATCTAATATCTCTTGGTCTTTCTTTATACACAGCTACATACTTAGGCTCTTTTAAACCATAGGCTCTTCTTTTTATTACAATACAAAAATCTGATACATCTTTTTGAGTTGCAGAATCTTCTGTACCTTGGTCAATAGAGTCTATCCCAGCTACATATAAATTTTTATAAGGGTCTTTATCATCTAACATGGGCTCTTCATAGATAAGAATATTACTATCCACCTTATCATAAACCTTTACTTTATTTAAACTTTCATCCCCTTCGCTTTTGTCCCAAAGAAGTGCTACACGTCTAGGTTTAATGCCCATTTTATGTATTCTAATTTGGGTAATTCTATCTGAAATGGCAATAGCATCAAAAATATTATCACCCTGCCTTAATAATGCTTCAGCTGGAGTAAAACAATATTCTGAACAATATTCAAGAAGACTTTTGCCACTTTTAGCAGCTCTTTGCTCTTCATAATATTTTTTTGCTTTCTCTGTATTTGTAACTCCCCGATGATCTGTATATTCAGATCCCAACATAAAGGTATAAGCTGGGATAAAAAATCCTGTATATTGAACAGTTCCATCTGAGGAATAGAAATTTTTATAGGGTAAAACATTATTGGCTTTGGGATCACTGAATATTTCAGATAATCCTGTTAAAGAAGGTCCTTGGTCTCCACCTGTTCCTCATCCAATTTTAATCCCTCTACGTACACCACCAATTTCAACAAGGGCAGTTCCTTGGGTTCAAGATGTTCTAGATACTGGATTAGAACCAAACTCTTCGAACATCAACCTATCACAACGAGCACCACGAACTTTTCTAGGATTATCTGCAGGAATACCTTCAATTTCAGCCATACGACCTGACTCAACTCCTTCTTTATCAAGTTTTGATGCACGCTTTTGCTTAATGTTATCAATTTTCTGACGTACACGCTTCATACCTCCGTCAGTATTATTGCTTAATCAGTTTAACTGATACCAGCATTTAGTAAGTACATCATCTACATAACTTTCTAAAGATGCTGTATATACTGTTCTAAAATTCCTTGTGGTAATAAAAGGCCTTACTCCTAAGCAAGCTCCGATCTCTGAAAATCCCACAGCTCTAGCTTTAAGTGCAACTACATCTTTTTTTAAATACTCACAAAGTTCTACATAATGAAAAAATTCATATTGTTTAGATGTAAAGAATGGGAAGGATTCTTCAGAACCAGCTCCAGCCTTCTTTTTATCATTAATAATACCCATTCTGTAGAAATTCAGAAAAAAATAGTGATCTCCTGTAATTCTATACTTTCCTACTGTGTATCCTTCAACACAACGTCGTATTTGTTCTCTCCAAAAATCTACATATGGTTTTCCTCCTTTTTTATGTGCAGTATACCTTCCTGTCCTTTGATATACTTGACCCACTTCAGTAAAAGGAGTGGGGTCAAAATCTAACCCCTCTGTTTCATTAATGGGTCTGTATCCAGTTATTTCATAAGATAATTCTGGATCAAAATAATGAATCTCATCTTCTAATATTACATCTCATAAACCTTCAGTCCTCTTTTTATGAATTTCTATTTTATCTTCATAATAATATGGGGACTCTTCTGTCTCTTCATCTATAGTTGAAGCTAGTAATTCCTTCTTCAATTCTTCCTCAGTTTTTTCTGTGAAGGTTGGAAGTCTATCTACTCGCTTATGTAATTCTTCTTTCTTTTTCTTTGATCTTAACTCAGCCATACTTTATTAATCATCAAGTCCGATCTCTACATCTCCTCTATATCGGGTATTAGTAGATTCTTGATCTTTCTTATAATCATCTTCTAACTCACGTAAATAGTCATTCATCTTTTTAATCTGTCCAATGCTTTCAAGAACCTTTTTAGGATCATTTAAGTATTTTCCATTCCCGTCCATGTCGGTAAATTCAATATTATCTAAAAAAACACGCATTTTTTCTAATGTTCTAAATGCAGTTTTAATCAGACTGAGAATTCTGGAGGAATCTTTAATTTCCATATATTTTCGACATGCCGCTCTAAAATCAGGATCCTCTCACTCTTCATTAGTTAATTCACTATCCTTCATTGCTTGCTCATGTCTTTCTTGTTCTATATATTCTAAATAAGGAGACTTAAAGTCTAACATTAAGAATATATATTTAAATTCTCTCCATGCCCTTAATCTATGAATACCAGTAGGATCTTTTTTACATTTATTCCTACTGGTATCATAGAGTGTTGCAAATTCCTTAACTAACAGTATTTCATACTCATTTAAAGTAATAGTTCCTGTAGAGTTATCATAAAGAAAAATATCAATCATTACTTAATATCATATAACTCAAAAATCTTCTTATCTTCTTCAGAATGTTGTTTAAACAACTTAGACAGCCACCCACTTGGCAATTTTGTTTCAAACCAATTACTAATTAAAGGATTTCCTTTAGCTAGTTCAGATTTAATATTTTCATAAGTACGAGTATTCGTTCTAGTTTGCGTATCTTTAGGATCTCCAACTGTTTGAACTTGTTCTGTTATTACCAATCCTGGTGTTTGTGAATTCGAAGACGTCTCTCTTGCAACTGCACGATGAACTATCGTTCCTACAGTATCTGCAGGCATAACATAGTAATTGACACCATTGCTATCAGTTTTTGTATCTCATGTATTAGGATGAGTAGTAACTCTAGACGTAATTTTGTTTCCTTTCTCAAATTTCTGAGTATTGAATTTCTCTTGTAAATATTTATAGCGTCCACTAACAGGACTAGACTTTTTCAGACCTAAAAATCCTAAAAACCCTGAATCATCAATATTACTATCAACTCTACCCCCTACTCCGTTATGAATATAAAGAGTGTCTTTTTTATCTGGGGAAACTAATTCAGAAGTTGTAATATTATTTCTGGTAATTTGTCTTAATCCTACTCCATTAGGTAAAGTTGTTTTATTAACCCCTGGAGCTAGCGGTCTATCAATATAACCTTTAGAAGTTTTACGACTATTTGGTCCATATGGAAACAAATCTACTCCGTGAAAATCCTTTCTCCCCAAGTCGGAGTGTCTTTGTTTAGTTTGACCGCCATTTTGAAACTTACTAATTAAATAATCAAGTTTCCCTCCCTTCTTGAACATTCCAGGCTCTTCAGGCTGAATTGCTGTATTTTCAGATTTAAACTCTTGAATAAGTATTTCTAATTGTTTTTGTCCCTCGGGAGTTTTAGAAAGTTTATTTAAAGTCATTGCGATCTCTTCTGGAGATTTATTTTGCAATGTTTTTATGCGCGTTGGAATTCACTTTATGAATTCCATTAATTGAGTTTCGTCCATGATGTCTTTTAGTATTTTCTATAATAATTCCCTTCTTTTTAAGTTCTAACCATAGTTCAACACGTTTTTCTATGGTTTCTCCCAAACACTTAGGGATATTAGCTAAATCAACCCATGTCAAAAGATTATTTCCATCTTGCAGTTCAATAAATTCAGCAGAAGTACAATCTACATGGTCTATATTTCCTAGTCTATTAAAATATACCTTCATTATTTTACTCTTTCAAGATCTTTAGAAGAGAAAATTTCTTCACAAAGATCACCATTTACATTAAACCATCTGCACTTAATTCCTTTAAAGGAATTCACTGTTTCATCATTGTGTTTATAGGATCTTGTTACCTTTTCCACAACATACATCACTGGAATATTACTTAGTTTATGATGTCTAACTCTAACTAAGTCTCCAGGATTATAAAATATTTTTTCAATTTCACTAATCATTGTCTACAATTCTACATATCACATTTTGTTCACTAATTGCCCAATAACCTCTATAGTCAAAGGGAACAGGAGCAGCTCCAACATTTCTTATATAAATGTCATCACCTTCCTTAACATATTTACATTCTGGTCCAACGGATACTACATGACAACAAATAACTCCCATTTCATCTTGTTCCATTTCTCCAGCTTCATTTACATGGAAGGAATCTACATCCATAATTAGTCCTGCCCCTGACTTATATTTTCGATAAGGATTACGTTTATATTTTGTAAATATAACTGTATATCCTGTTGCCTGAACTTTTTTATTCTCTGCAGATTTCCACCCTTTATTTGCTTCTAATTCTGCAGAGGCAGCAGCTAATCTTTCTATTTCTATTTGTTCTTTAACTTCAGTTGAACTAAGCCCAGTAAGATTTTTACTTAATTGTGCACCGTAACCACTTGCCACAGTGGGATCATTTAAAATTAAATTGTTCATACTTTTTACCATTTTCCTATAATACATTTTCCATGATTTAACCTTGTCTTCGCCGATAAACGACAAGAACATCCACGGACATAACCATCTTTTTTATATGTTGCTATATCACCTTCTTTATTTATATAAAGCTTGGGATTACATATTGGGCCAACAGGAGTTTCTTTATATAATGGACATTCTTTACATATTTTCATTCTCTTTTCATATAACTCCTCATTAGCATTAAACATCTCATTTACATGTCCATCTATAATATCAAATATACTTCCCATATTTAAAATATAATAGGACGATCTCTATCAAGTATAGTCGTCTGTTTTAAAAGCTTTTTATAGTGTTTTAACATTCTTTCTACATCATTTTTAAGATAATCTACAGAATATTCTGTAATTTTATCATTATGATCTATATGTATTAATGTTAATTTCTTGATATTTAGCTCAGGTTTAATTTGTTGTAACAAATAAGCATATAAAGATAGTTGTAATGTGTAATGATAATAATTACAATCCATTATATTATTTAATGGGTATTTCATCATTACATTAGATCATTTAGTTTGATCGTAGTAAGAACGTTTCTTTATTTCCTTATTTGTTTTATAATCATAAATATAGATGTCATTTCCATCTTTAATTAATAAATCTATCTGTCCAGCAACTCGCAATATTCCATCGGAAGATTTTAAGCTAATCAAAAATTCTGGATATACTCCTTTTTCTAAGTCAAGTTCATAATATCCCTTTTTACAGGTAAATACTCCCCCTAAACCAAATTTTTTTAAATCTTGCTTTTCCGAAGTATAATATATTTCTTCAAAGTTGGAATGTATTTTTGTGCCTCGTTCACAAGATTTATTCCTCTCATCATCATATCCTTTTTGTATTTCTTTTCTTGTTTTATCAAAGATAATAGGGTCAAGATGAAGTTTTTCAATCATATCATCTGTCCATTTCTTTGTAGCTAATAAAGTCTCTTTAAGTACATGAAAAGTTTCTTCTGGCATTAACTTCTCACAAGTTTTATAGGAAGATCAAAAAAACACATCAAATGGATTCTCATATTTGCCAATTAAAGTAGTGACAGAAATATATTTTTGAGCATCTGTCTTATCTAAATATACATGAGTCTCATCAGAGTATATTACATCCTTGGTTTCCTTATCTACTTTAAGGCCATTTACATATTTTTCCTTAACATTTTTTAATTTAGGCATATTGTTTCTTGAAATTGATTTAGATTAACTTCTTTTAATGAAGATAACGATAATAATATTTGAACCCTCCTTCTTACCTCGAGTATATAATCCTTTATTTGTTCTTGTGTAAGATTAGGGGAAACTTCAAAAGAATATCCAAGTATTCCCATAAATTGATTAACAGAATTTTTTCCTGGTATTTCAACAGTTACTAAGAAGTTTGTGCCGTTGATATTGATCATTTGAGCTAGCTTAGAATCTATTTGAGACAGAGAATTCAAATCTCCATAAAAATATCTACGCTTGTCCAAATAATTAAAGAAAGGGAAAATACTGGTTGGCATATCTTTATACTGCCAATAAATTGATTGATCTAATGAGGGTTTTCTACATCTTTCATAAGTCATATCTACATAATAAAATCCAAGACCTCCACCATTTGCTTTTCCATTATGACCTTCCATGATAAAAGCTCTATCACATCCTATATCTCGTATAGAATTATCTAATAATTTATTAATAATAGGATTAATATGCTTACGAATTTCTTCATTATTTGCATGATTTTCATCCTCTATTACATGAACTAATTCAATAATATTTGAGACTGTTTCTTTTGGATTAAATGCAATAGCCATGGTAAAAGCAAATAAAATTATTACTATACATGACTTAATAATATTTACAAACCCATAGTCCTTCAAAAATATCAGAATTTTCTCAATTCATTGAAGAAAATTTTCCATAATTTGTTGAATTATATGTTTTATGCGAAACTATTTGTTCGTTGCAAATATAATTATTATTTTTGTAAAAGCAAAATAAAGATATATATTTAACTATAATACATTTAAAATAAAATGAGCAAGTATAACAATGAGATTTTAGATAGTATCTACGAAAGATATACTAAATTCAATAGTGAAAATACTCTAAGTCTTGGAGAAAGTAAGGATGAGTATGTATTAATGATGAAGAAAGGGGCTAAGATTCATATCAAAAAAGAGAATAGAGGCAAATTTAATGCCACTAAAAAGAAAACAGGAAAAACAACTGAGGAATTGACCCATAGTAAAAATCCAGTAACTAGGAAAAGGGCAATATTTGCTCAAAATGCTGCTAAGTGAAATAAAGGCAAAAAATAATGAGAACGGATAATTTTGATAAAGATGGCAAGCTTTTATGCCGAAAATGCGGAGAATATAAAACAGAAGATCATTTTTTTCTCAGATAAAAATCAAAAATATAGGAATTATAAAGGCACAGAATGTAAGGAATGTCAGAGTCTTAGAAAGCAAAAATATTGAAGAACTAAAGAAGTTAATGATTTACCTAATCATGCTAGAATCTTAGTTAATGGATGTAAAAGTAGAATTTCTAGAGGTAAAGCTAAATATCAAACTCTGGAGTTCAACATCTCAAAAGAATTTATATTGGAACTTTATAAGGGACAGAATGGGAAGTGTGCTATAAGTGGATTAGAAATGACTTATATAGAAGGATCTGGAAGACATTTAAAAAATATGTCTATTGATCGTATTGATCCTACTAAAGGGTATACTGAAGATAATGTTCAGTTAGTCTGTGCACAAGTTAACATGATGAAATCTGATATGTCTCTAGAAGAGCTTTATACTTTCTGTGAAGCCATTCTTAAAAACAAATAGTAATGAAAGAGTTCTTCCTAAAGATGTTTACTGCACACTCAGGACTAAGCAGTAAAAGAGTATGTGGATTTTTTGGATGACTAGTTTGTCTATTTATTTGTATTTATTGCACTATTATGGTAATTCCAGCTCCAGAAGTTGTAGAATTATTGTTTATTTGCAGTACATCTTTATTAGGAATAGATAGCATTACAAGAATCTGGCATAAAAATAAATAAAATGAAAACATGATATAGAAAAATTTCAAGAGATTTAGATAGGCCCCAAGGTTATTTGCCAAGATTCAATACCGATGAAAGGGAGGAACCGAAACCACAAACTGTAACTTCTCCTATAATTGATACTGTTGAAACAGAAGAAGAGAACTCTAGAACAGAGGAAGATTCTCAGTCTGCACATACAACTAGTCCTCAAACTACTTCATTTAAAAATAAGGATGAATTCAAGGCTACTATGTTACCTATTTATGCGAAAATTCTTTCTCAAATGGGTTTGAATACAGCCTATGCTAAAATGCTAGTTGCACAAGATGGACTAGAATCGGCCTGGGGAACTAAACCTTCTGGTAAGTTCAATTTCGGAGGCATAAAAGGAACAGGCTCAATAAAACGAACAAGAGAGGTTATTGATGGAAAAGATGTTTATATAAATGATAGCTTTAGAGATTTTGCATCTTTAGAAGACTATGCAAAATATAAAATATCTTTACTTAATAATAATAGATATAAAGCTTTTACTGGAGATTTATCTGGATTTGCTGATAGAGTATCCAGAGGTGGATATGCAACTGATCCAAATTATGCAGAAACATTAAAAAGAGTAATAGCTTCTGCAAAACACGGAGGTATACTCAAATTTCAAGCAGGAGGAACTGGAGAAATTAGACCAGATAATCGATCTTGATTTAAAAGAAAATGGGATGATATTGCTACTGCATATAATTCAAGTAGTTGGGCAAATTCTGCTCCCGCTAGTATTATAGCAGGATTTACTCCTTATGGTTTATTTCATTATTCTGCATCAGGAGATGAAGATTCAGCTAGATTAGCTGTATTACCTGGTGCTGTGGGAACAAAAGAAGTTGCTAAAAATGCGGTAAAAGCTGCAGAAGAGCTTTTTGAAAGATATAATGATTCTACTATTCAAAGTTTATTGAATGATGTAGCACAGGTTCCAAATAAGAGATCTGCAATTAACTATGCTAAAGCAGGATTAAAGATTCCAAAGTATCAAAATCCTGCTAGTACGATTGAGAGAACTTCAGAACCATGAAGAGTTTGAAATGATTATTCAAATCAGGGATCTATGGATCCAAATTGGAGAGTTCCTCTTAAAAAAGATCCTCTACCACAAAAGAAATATAATGTAAAGAGAAATTACGATAAAAAGGCAATAAATGACTATGGAGAATCTTATTATGATATTGTAAAAACTCGGGTTAGAGATGCACATGATGCCTTGATTAGAAACGGTTTTTCTGAAGATGTTAAAAGACTACAAGAGCCATTAAGTGCTGTTTCTATTAAAGAGACTGGATGAAGATTAACAGATCCCAAGAATAATTACTTTGGGCTTTTGATTAATGGAGACAAAAAAGCTTCTTATAAGACCAAAGAGGAATCCTGAGATGCGACTATTGCATACCTTAATAAACGATATGGTATAGGGAATTTGAATGGGCCTTGGTGAGAGTCTGATTCTATTGAGGATTTTGTAAATAGGATTAATAACCCTGAATTAGATACCACCCTACATTCTCAAGAAGACTATGATAGATACAATCGAGATAGAGTCACTTCAGGAGAAACTCCACAGTATATGCATGCCCCATATTGAAATAATAGAAATAAAAGATATAATGATGAGGTCAAAGATATAATAGATAGATATTATGGATACTATTATATGGAATAGTATTCAAATTTACATTATAAATAAATACATATATGTTTACATTAAGAAAAATTACAAAAACTGGTGTAGAAATGAATTTCGATTTAGGAAATCACTACACATTAATTACAAAAGAACGTTCTCCAGAAGAATTTGAAGATAAAATGAAAGACCATCCTAGTTATGATGAGGCTTATGCTTTTATTTGCTGGAAAGATGGAGTATTACCATTATATAAAGAACAACAAAACTATATTGTTTCTGGAAATGGAACAACTTATAGTAACTTAACATATAAATAATTATGAAAACAATGACTTGAAAAACAAAATTAATTATTGCTGCAATCGTAATTGCTTTAGTATTAGCAGGTTGTGGCATTGTATCAGCTATGAGCTTTGGAAGTCTATTACTTGCAGTTGTAAGTTTAGCTGTAGGTGTAGGTTGTGGCTGGTATGCAAAGAATGTTTATGATAAGTATTTCAAAGATAAGTAATGAAAATATATAAAATATTCTACATATTAGGATTAATGTTTATGGCATTATTCTTTTTAAGTACGCTAAACTCAGCAGTGCCTTTATATGCATTGCTGAGTTTAGTATCCTTTATAATTAGTGGAAAATATTATAAAGAAGATGATTAAACAGTTTATATCACAAAATATCACGGGGGTACTACTATAAGTTATGTAATAGGAGCAACTCTTTTTAGTAAAGGAGTATCAGAATTAGTATACGTTGATGAAACTAATACGAAGCACCTTTTAAAGAGATGAAATAATGAGTTAATAACGAATTTTACAATTGAAGTTCCAAAAAATATATTAACTTCTATTTGAGGTCTTCAATTAAAGTGGATAAATCCTGATTATAATGATGATTATAAGAGTTTTATTCAATCTTCTGTATATATGGATGGAACAGATATTACATATTATGCTTATATTGAATCAGGCACTGCATCTAGTCCACAGATTAATTTTAATGTTTTAACTGATGTTGGAATTATTAGAAAAAATCTAACTATTACAATTAATCAACTTCCTATCAATGTATTCTATTTAACTTATAATTCTATTAATAAGCCAGTTAATACATGTGTTAATTTCAACCTTAATTCTAGTCTAGGTGTTACCGAATCAACAACCTGTAAACTAACTTATGGAGCTGAAAGTGCAACTACTATAAAAACTGTAACATTACCAGCTGGAGAAAATATAGTAAGAGAACAAACTGGAACATTTTTTGTTACAGCTCCATTAAATATGTATATTACTCCAAAAGAGTCTTCTAATATATTAAATAGACAGAATCTTTATTCTGGATTTGTTTGTATGAATTTTGATGATGCTTACTTATATAATTCTACACCAGATGAACTTTTAAGTTGAAAAGAGGTTCAAACTAATTTCTGAAATAATACTATAAGTAAAACTAAAGTTACATTAACTTTAACAACTACTGATGGAGATATTGTAAGTGCTCTTACGATGTTACCTATAGATGGTAAAACTTTAATGTTCTTCTTTGATCCTAGAAGTAATATATATAACCAAGCAGTTGAATCTATGACTTTTAAAGACGAATATTTAGGGTATAATCTTAGATATGAATTCCCAAGTAGCACTTCTGCCTGAACGACCCAGATACAATTAAATGGACAATTTATAGGCCTAACAAATATTGGAACCTTAGAACCTGTTCCATTTAGGGGAAAATATAAAATATAATAAAAAAGGAACCCAATTGGGTTCCTTTTGTTTTAAATTCTCATTTCTACACTAAATACTTCGAAATTAATCTCTACGTTTACTTCCTTCAGTTCTTTGGGCTCCAAAATCATTTACATATACCTCTATAGATTTATATTGAAATAAGTTCCCCCCCCCTATTTTGGGAAATAAATAATTTATTCATATTATGTTGTTACAAAATCCGTCTCTTTACATACAGGACATGACGCTGGAGCTACAGCACCTTGAGCTACATATCCACATCTTGTCGTGTAAATTTCTTTGTTGCAATAAATGTAGCACCAACAGAATATACTGTAGTATCATTAAGAGTAGCTATATCTCGTGCAAATAGTTTAGCATTATTTCCAAGATCTTCTGATTCTGTAAATATCATAAAGAATCCTTCATTTGAATAATTTATAAGGTTCTGTATACATGTGTAAGAACTTGCACTACTAATTACAAAATGACATGTAGAAGAACCTGCTCTTATCATTAGGTCAGACTCACCTATTCATTGATCCCAATCTGCAGGCATTATAACACATTCTTCTGAATATTTATTTCCCTGCATAAAAGTGGATACTGCAAATACTGCTAAAGAAGAATTTTTTGGATTTCCACTAATACCATTAAATAAATCTACAGGAGTATCTAATTCTTGTATAACAGAGTCTTCTGTAAAAAGAAAACTTCTAAATTCAGAACCAGGAAATTCTGTTGTATTAAAAGCAATTGGATATCCAAAAATACCTCAACTCCTTTGAATCTCTTCTATAACATTAACATCATAAGGTGCTGCAACTGCAGTTAATGTATTATAATTTCCTGAAGAATCTAAATCTGTAGGTTTTGCTAATTGTAATATGGCATGGAACTCATCATTACCCTCATGATACGTGCAGGTAGCTACTAACACTATACTTTCAGGAAATGGTGCTAATTTAATCTTGTTTATATTTTGTGATATAAATGTTTTCATTTTCTTTTATTTTTGTTTCTTGTTCAAATTCAAGAATTTTACTATAAAACTCAAAAAAGAATTCTTCGAGTGTTATCTTGGAATTCCTTTTTGCATTTTCTAATAAATCATTCATAGTTATTACCGTTTAGGAACTCCTCCAAACTTATCAGCTTGATTTTCTGGCCAAACTGAATAATAACTTTTAGCTCTAAGTTTAGCACTAATTCTTCTAAGACCTACTCAGCAAATACTGCATAAACCAGGGCCAGGTAAATAAAGCCATCCTCATCTAATACTCTGTCTTGTGTGGCCTCATTCATGATCTTTAATGCTGTTTCTATTATATTTTCTAGCAGATTCACCCATTAGAATATATAATCCTAATGAAATACCTCCAGGAAAGTCGCCAGCATAAATTGGAATTTGTTTGTATGTTTCTTTATACTCTACATTATAGAGTTTGGTTAAGATGAGACCTAGGAGACACTGTGGGAACTCCCAGATCCATCTTAATAGTTTAATATATCATTTCATATGTTATGCTTTAAAAAAATATAATTTTTTACCTTTAGTATTTCCAATATCAATGTGTAATCAAGAGATTTCACCTTTATTGTCTCATTTTTCCACACGTATAGGATACCTAAGTTTATCTTGATTTTTATCAAGAATTTCTCTCATCTCTTTAGCAGTTAATTTAGTTGATATTAAATCAAAAGCTTGTCCTTTGCAATTTCCAATAATTGCGATTTTGCCATTTCTTCGAGTTATAATAGTCTCATTACGGTTACTAACACATCAAACATATCCAGAAAATTGTTTTTTAGATCAATCCTTTTCGTTAATTCTAGTTTCAGACCTATTTAAGTGGATATATAAATGATGTATTTCACGAATTGTAGTTTCAATATTATTACATATTACTTTCTGATTTGTAAACGATCTTTTAATACATCGCATTCCTGCAAGTATACTCATTTTTTGCAGCATATCGATATTATGTTCGTCTGTAGAGTATATGGTCATGCAGTTACAATTAGTTCGTTTATCAATTGTTCCATCAAATTTAGCATATGTAATTAATAATTCCTTCAATATATAAGAGGGAAGTTCTAATACA